>JGI20225J20221_1000079_pt3 | contig 209321 bp, 208 predicted proteins | sample BioMet4_FD_20221 | JGI IMG/M metagenome (IMG submission 20221) | reverse complement strand
CGCGTCCGAGTCATAGAGAATCTGGCCGCTCTCGGGCAGGTTCGTGCGGTAGAGGCACTTCAGGATCGTGGACTTGCCCGAGCCGGAGCGACCCGTGATGCCCACGAACTCCCCGTGCCCCACGGCGAGCGAGATGTGCTCGCACCCACGCACGCGTCGACCAGCAGCGTGCAGCGTGAAGCCCTTCGAGAGGTCGCGGATGTCGAGCTGCATCGCAGTCGCGGTGGCCATCTAGCGCACCTCCCCGTCGACGGCAAGCGCTGGTGCGTTGTTGGCCGTCTCCGCTATCGTGGCCGCATCGGTCGCAAAGCGTGCCGAGAGGGACGGCAGTGCCGGATACCACATGCGCGACACCACGCGCCCGTCCACGAGCGTCGCGGTGATTACGGGGTAGCGGTGCCCGCCCTCCTCGACCTCGCGAATAACGAGAAGGTCGGCCTTCTTGCCCTCCTCGACGCTGCCGATCAGGTCGTCGGCGCCCACGGCGCGGGCGGGGTTCACCGTGAGCATCGCGAACGCCTGCTCGAGCGGCAGCTTGAAGTCGTGGTGCAGGACAAAGGCGCTCTGGAGCATGGCCGTGGGGTAGTAGTCGGAGCATAGGACGCTCGCCATGCCGTTCTCCACGGCCTCACGGGCCGAGAGGTTGCCCGAATGGCTCTTGCCGAGCAGGATGTTAGGCGTCCCCATGACCGTTGCCATGCCGCGTTTGCGGGCCGCGTCGGCGACCTCGAGGCTCACCGGGAACTCCGAGATCGTACAGCCGAGGTCGCGCATGAGATCAAGATGCTCGACCGAGTCGTCATCGTGGCTTGCGAGGGCGACGCCGTACTCCTGCGCCACGTCGGCAAGGTAGCGCAGCTGCTCGAAGGAGAGCTTGGGCGTCATCCGCTGCTCGGCGGCAATCGCCGTCGCCTCCTCGGCGCTGACCTCGTGGTCCGAGCGAATCGAGCGCCGCCAGATCTCCAGGTCGCGGTACTGCCCCTGGCCCGGCGTGTGGTCCATGAAGGAGAGCTCGTCAATCTCGCCGGCACGCAGGTGACCCTCGACCTGGTCGACGAGATTCATATTGTCCACCTCGAGGCGCAGGTGGAGCCGGTGACGGATGAGGTGGACGCTTTTTCCCTCCGTGCGCTTGCAGCCAGCCACGAGCGCCATGAGCTTCTCGGTGTTCTCCCACTGGCGNACGGGCTTGACCTCCATGAAGTCGCGTCCGTATGCAGACAGCGAGTGATACATCGTCGTGATGCCATGGGCAAGAAGCTCGCGCTCGGCCTCGAACAGGGCCCCGGAGAAGTCCATGACCACCGTCGGTCGCGGGGAGATGACCGTCTCGATGTAGTCCGAATGGATATCCACGAGGCCGGGTGTGACGTAGCCGCCGTGGGCGTCGATGACACCGGCCCCGCAGGCGTCTACGTCCAGGGTTCCCTGCTGCCAGATATGCACGATGCGATCGGCCTCGACCACGACCTCATAGCCAAAGAGAAGCCGATCGGGCTGGATGACGATTCCGTTCCTGATGACGTACATGCAACCTCCTAGAGCAGCGAGTAGACGAGTTCCTGGGTGTAGACGTGCTGGGGATCCTGCATGATCTGGTCGGTGAGACCGTGCTCTATCACCTGGCCGTCCAACATGACGATCGTGCGATCGGACAAAAGCCGGATGACGCCCAGATCGTGCGAGACGACAACCATCGAGACGCCGAGGTCACGACGCAGCTGCAAGATGAGGTCGAGCACGCGCGCCTGGACCGAGAGGTCGAGTCCGGTGGTGACCTCGTCCAAGAAGAGCACAGGCGGCCGGTTAGAGAGCGCCTTGGCAATCTGCACGCGCTGCTGCATACCGCCAGAGAACTCCGACGGCGGATCCTGCTCGCGCCGGGCGGGAATTCTCACGCGCCCGAGAAGCTCCTCGCCACGGGCCACCATCTCGCCCACGTTGCGACTCCCGGCCGCGATCTGCTTCTCCGCNATGTTCGAGAGCGCCGAGAAGCTCATGCGCAGACCCAGGTAGGGATTCTGGTAGACCATACCGAAGATCGTGTCGCGGATGTGACGCTGCTGCTGGCGCGAGAGGCCAAAGCAGTTGGTCGCGCCGCCGTCGAAGGCCGCCACGCGCAGGTCGCCAGCCGTGGGCGTCTGGTCGAAGTAGAGGCATTGCATGAGGGTCGACTTGCCCGACCCGGACTCTCCCACGATGCCCAGGATCTCGCCGGGATGCACCTCGAAGGAGACGTCACGCACGGCGTGGACCGCACCGCAGCGCGGGCAGATGTTGCGCTCGAGCAGGTTGCTCGAATCGTCGCAGTAGGGGCAGCCAGCTCCGAACCGACGCGAGAGGTGAGAGACGGAGAGGACCGGTGCCTCCTCGACATAGGTGTGTCGCACGGGCACAGGCAGCTCCGAAACGTTGACGTCGCTCACTGCGGGTCACCTCCCTTCTCGGCAGCGACGCGTGCAGCGGCTGCATGGCGCGCGCAGAAGTCGGTGTCGGAGCACTGCCAGACGCGCTCGCCCGTCGCGGGGTCCACGGTCTCAGTCATGTAGACGCTGGTTGCCCCGCAAACGTGGCATCGTTTGCCCGAGAAGTCCTCGCGCACGAAGGGAAAGTCATCGAAGGCCAAAGACACCACGTGCGTGTGGGGCGGGACGGCATATATCTTTTTCTCGCGGCCCGCACCAAAGAGGAAGAGGTTGTCGGCGTCTTCCAAGCGGGGGTTGTCAAAGCGCGGGATGGGACTCGGGGCCATGACGTAGCGCCCGCCGACCATGACGGGATGATCCGCGTCGGTCGTCGTGGTCCCATAGCGTACGATCTGCTCGAAGAGCTCCAGGTAGGCACCCGTATACTCAGCTTCGGCGTGAAGGCGGCAGGTCACGGTCTCACGTGGCTCGTAGGTACGCAGGGGCTCGGGCGTGGGCACCTGCAGGACCATGAGCTGATTGCGGGTGAGCGGCGTCTCGGGGATGCGGTGGCGACTCTGGATGAGAGTGGCGCGCCTAGTGTCGCTTGTCGTGGCCACGCCCGTGGTCTGCCGCACGAGGCCGCGGATGGACACGGCGTTCACCGAGTCGTCCGCTCCCTGGTCGATGACCTTGAGCACGTCCGCGGGACCGATGCAGGCGAGCGTGACCTGCAGCCCACCTGTGCCCCAGCCACGGGCGATCGGCATCTCGCGGCTCGCGAACGGCACCTGGTAGCCGGGAATGGCCACGCCCTTCAGGATCGCGCGGCGGATCTCGCGCTTGGACCCCTCGTCGAGGAAGGCGAAGTTATAGGTGTTACGCATCGGCCTCGCCTCCCTTCTCGCCGCTCGCNTGNNCGTGCGCCGANCGCAGGGCGCTNTCGAGCTTGGACTGAAACGTCACGTAGTGGGGTAGCTTGAGGTGGCTAATGAAGCCCATTGCCTCGACGCCGTCGATGTGGGTGAGTACGAACTCCTGGTCTTGCGTGGGGTAGCGCACGTCGTCGGCGCGCAGCGAGTGATCGAGGACGCTCATCGCGATGGCCTTGGATTCGTCGGAGCCCATCACGAGACCGTAGCCCACGTCGAGGGCGCTGCGGTGGACGCCGTCTTCCTCCTCGTCGCAGGTGATGAGGCTCTCGACCTCGCAGACGGGAAGCGACCCCAGGTAGTAGGCATCGTCCTGATCACCCACAGACGCTCCGGGGCCGTCGATGGTCACCGGCACCGTTCCGCGGCGCAGCTCTCCCACCGTGGGATGCGAGAGGCCAAAGCCGCGGATGGCCGCGTAGCCGAAGGCGACAACGGCCTGCGTGAGACCGCGCGAGAGGGCCTGGAGGATCATCGAGCGCGGGGCAGGAAACGACAGGGGCACCTTGGTGAGGTCCACCGGTTGCGAGTCATCCGGCTCGACGGTGCGCACCATGCCAAGGGAGCGTAGGTAGTCGAGGACCTTGGGGAGGCTAACGTCAGCATCGCGCCTCTCGCTCGCGTCGGCGTCCGCCATGTCAGACAGCTCTTCCTCGACTTCGATCAGACGCGCACGCACGTCGGCATCGGACTCCTCGGTAAGGCCAAAGTCGATGAGACGATGGCTGTAGTCTCGCGTGGCACCGAGGACCTGACCGCCCGGCACGTCCTTGAAGGCAGCCGAGATACGGCGGTTTACCTGCATGTCATTCGTGTCAATCGTGTGCGAGACGTAAAGTCGTTCGAGGGTGGAGCGATAGGCGCGCACGAGGAAGACCGCCTCCTCCACGGAGCCGCGCGCCTGCTTGACGGCCGTGGCAGCCACCTCGGGACACCACAGCGACCCTTCGGACTGGACCTGCTCCACCAGTTCGGGCAGGACCTGAGCGATGAGATCGACGTCGATCGAGCGCCCAGGCGAGACGCGTCGGCGTTCGAGGAGGTCGAGCGAGGCNTCNATCGCCTCGNGCCCTCCNGAGACCGCTACATAGCCCATGAGCGCACCTCCTCTCCTGAGATGCCCATCCGCGTGAGGCGAGTGCTTCTCGGCACACAGGCGATATGGCCGGCGCCGTCAACGAGAACGAGGTCAACGCCGAGCGGAAACTCATCAACACGCGCGTTGCGGGCCGCCAGGACGTCGTCGCGATCGCACTCCAGCTCGCAGGTGCCGTCGATGCCAGGACCCACAAGCGTCCAGCGAACGTGCTTTGTGGACTCCGTTCTGGACCCGATGCGCACGCCCGAGGCATCGGTCCCCATAAGAACCGTGCACTCCACGACACAGGTGGCCCCCAGGTGGGGCGAGGCAAGCGTGCCGGACCGCACCGCCCGCACGGCAGTCGCGGCATCCTCACCCGCGAGCGCGAGCGGAACCACGCAGAAGGCTGCCTCCTCAAGCGGACGTGCGAGGGCGTGCGTACGCTCGCCGAGCTCGCGCGTGGCATCATCGCTCTGCGCACCGGCCACGCGCACCGTGGTCCCCGCGTCGAGGACCACGTCGAGCACGCACACGGTCTGGGGCAACAGGCCTGCCCGTGCGGCGCAGGAGAACGCCTCGTCGTCGGATATGGAGAGAAGCGCCAGCTCTCCGGGACGCGCCGTCGCATCGAGCAGCGCGCGGAAGTTCTCCTGCAGGTAGAAGGAGCGCACGTCAGCCGCATCGTCGCGGGGGAAGATCACGTCTCTCTCGCTCATCGCGCCACCACCTGAACCGACATGTCCTGTCCGCCCATCGTGTCAAAGGAGACGCGTGACGTCCCCGTCAGCGCGGCCTCGTGCACCCGACGGGCCGCCAGGTCGTGTTCGGCCGACGCGATGCCCTCCTCGATGGCGCCCGCGCAGGCGAGCGGGACAAGGAGCGCGCAGGCCGCGTCGACCACGGCCAAGGCGCGGGCCAGCTCGGCGTCGGAGCCCAACACGACACCCAGTCCCTCCGTCTCGCCGATGCGAACGCGACTCTCGCTCATGAGCGCCTCGCCGAGGTAGAATCTTGAGCCCCGCGCCGTCTCGCGGACCTCGCACATGACGAGGCCCTGACGCGGACGGGCGAGGTCGGTGGCCTCGACCTCGCTGCACACGAGGGCGGCAAGGCCGAGAGCCACGGCTCTGTCCGACTCCACCAGGACCTCCGTCCTCCTTCTCCGAGAAATCATTGAACGAACTCCTTACTGCCGAATGATGCCAAGCGTCCCGCGCCCCGAGGGTGCCGGCCCCTAGGCATCGGGGTTGATGATGTAACGGCGACGCAGACGCACCGAGACGAACTCGAACACGAAGGCCGCGATGATGCACACGTAGACGATCACGCCGACCTCGTGGAGGTTGTAGTAGCGCGTGCCCGCCTGGTAGAGCTGGAACCCGATGCCGCCTGCACCGGCAAAGGCGCCTACGGCGACGGCGTTGGTGAAGTTGATCTCGAAGCGGATGAACGTCCATGAGATGAGCTTGGTGATCGTCGCCGGGCAGATGGCCTGGAAGACNACCTGCCAGAAGCTCGCNCCCGNGGNNCGCAGGGCCTCNATCGTGCCCTCGTCNATCTCCTCGATGGACTCCGAGTAGCTCTTGGTCAGATAGGCGATTGAGTGGAACGAGATGCCGAGGACCGCCGCCTCTGACCCCAGGCCGATGGCCACCGTGAAGACGAGNACCCACAGNATCGTGGGNATGGAGCGGATGACGGCGATGAAGCCCTTGACCACGTTCGAGACGGCCACGCTCGAGAGGTTGGCGGACGCCGCAAGGGCCAGGAGGAACGACACCACAGCCGACAGGACCGTGCAGATGAGGGTCACGCTGATCGTGGAGAGCGTGGAGGCGAAGACGGTCACCCAGGTAAAGTGGTTGGCGCCCAGCGGGGGGACGAGTGCCGGCTCAAGCATCATGGCCACGAAGTCCGANCCCGCCTGCTGAGNAGCCCNCGCGAGGTCGACGGNGCCGTANTGCATGCGAGCGAAGGTCACGAAGGTCAGCGCCACGAGGACCGCGAGCGTGATNCCCACGGAGGGGTTGCGACTCTTGCGCGAGGTCAGGCGGAGGGAACCGCGCGGGCCGCGCTCGACGACGGCTGCCGCGCCGCGGGAGAGCGAGAGGGTTGCCATCTAAATCATCGACCTCCTCGCACGGTTGGAGACCGNTTCGATGAGCAGNACCACCGCGATNGTCACCACNATCACGAGGCCCGCGCNNTCGTAGCGGAAGGAGTTGTAGTAGATCTGGAACACGAAACCGATTCCCGTGCCCGTGAGCAGGCCGATGAGGGTGGCCGANCGNATGTTGGTCTCCACCATGTAGAGCATCCAGCTCATGAGGTCGGCCACGGCGAGCGGAAGTCCCGCCTGGAAGACGATCTGCCAATAGGAGGCTCCGCAACTCCTGAGTGCCTCGACGGGCCCAGTGGGAATCTCGTCGAGCGTATCCAAGAAGAAGCGAGTGAGCTCGCCGAACGTAGTCAGGAACAGGGCCAGGAACCCCGTGAACTCGTTCTGCTTGAACGACAGGAGAAGAAGCATCGCCCAGGCAATCACGGGGACGTTGCGAAAGACACTCGCCACGACGCGGATGACCCCGCGTACGAGGGGGTTCTCGACACCCACGGTCGAAGAGCCCAGGACCGCGAGCACGATGCCGAGCATGGCCGAAAGCACCGTGGCCGCCACCGAATCGAGGACCGTCGAGATCGTCTGCGCGACGATGACGGGGAGCTCGCCGAGGGAGCTCCCCGTGGGGAAGAAGTTCTGAAACATCCAGACGAAGGCGAACGGGATGGACGAGAGGGCGTAACCCAGGCTGAAGTTCGTGACGAGAGAGCTGGCCTGGAAGATCACGACGATCGCCGCAATCACGCCCAGCGTGACGAGCTGGCGATGGCGGAACCACGCGAGGTCGACCGTGGGGCGCGTCGGTGCGGGGGTTACGCCCGCGGCATCGGCGGCCACTACAGGGCCTCCGCGTGGGCGATGAGCGGACCGGNCGCAGGGGCGNNGCNCCCNNNGGCCGCGGCGTCCGGGGCCAAGTCGAGCCCGACCTCGTCGTCGTTGCCGTAGATGTCGCGAATTACCTCGGTCGTGCAGGAGCTGGGCACGCCGTCGAAAACCTTCTCGCCGGCATGCAGGCCCACGATGCGATCGGAGAACTCGAGGGCGAAGTCCACCTGGTGCAGGTTCACGATGCAGCAGATGCCCCGCTGNCGCGAGACGCGCCGCAGGTACTCCATTACCATGCGCGAGCTCTTGGGGTCCAGACTAGCGATCGGTTCGTCGGCCAGGATGATCTTGGGGTCCTGGATGAGCGAGCGGGCGATTCCCACGCGCTGCTTCTGGCCACCGGAGAGCTGGTCGGCGCGACGGTAGGCAAGCGCGCCAAGCCCCACCTCGTCGAGCAGCTCGAACGCGCGAACCTTCTCGTCCTCGCTGTACAGGCCGAGCGACCCGCTCACGGTACCCTTGTAGCCCAGGCAACCGTGGAGCACGTTCTGGATGGCCGTCATGCGATACACGAGGTTGTAGTTCTGAAAGATCATCGCAATCTGCCGGTGGATGGGACGCAGCTTGCCGCGGCGCAGATGCGTGATGTCCTCGCCGCCGAAGCGCACCCTGCCCGCCGACGGCTCGATGAGCCGATTGATGCAGCGCAGAAGCGTCGACTTTCCGGCACCCGAGGGCCCAATCACGGAGACGAGCTCGCCAGGTGCGGCCTGGAGGTCAACGCCGTAGAGGGCGGCCGGCTGCTGGCCGTCGCCGCGACGAGCGTCGTAGCGCTTACCCAGTTCGCTGACCTCGAGCAGGGAACCCCGCGCTGTCATAGTCTCGCCCATGGCTAGTCCATCGCGCGGATGGGATCATACCAGTCGTTGTCCACGACGATGAAGCCGGCCGTGTCGNCCCGGCTCCAGACGGCACCGTTGTTCTTCTCGTCCTTGGGAGCAAAGAGCAGCTCGTCGTTGGAGGTCTCNTCGGAGGTGAGGCCGGCCACGAGCTTGTCGATGATGTCCTGGGGCACAACCTCGGTGTTGACGGCAATCGGGCCGTTCAGGACCGGCGTGACCTGGATGATGCCGAAGCTCTTGCCCTGCACGCGGTCGAAGGGCTGGGAGGCACCGTCGGTCACCTTGAAGACCTGGCCAGCCGAGTTGGCCTTGTCGCGGTCGGTCGTGGGAACGTCGAGGTACATGTCCACGTCGACGTCATCGAAGGCCGCCACGTCGGCGTCACCCTGGAGCAGGTTGACGGCCGANCCAGGNTGNGAGTTGCCAAAGAGCACCTGCGAGAAGAACCCGGGGGTCGTGAGATCGTCGGTGGACTTCACGTCATCGGGGAAGACCTTCATGATCACGTTAGAGGGTACCTTGAAGCCCGAGGTNGACGATGCCGAGACGAAGCTCATGCGCTTGCCCTTGATGTTCTTGATCGAGTAGCCGGTGGCGTCGGAGGAGTCGACGTAGCTCGACAGCTCGTCGGCCGGCACGGCGATGCGGCTGAAGTACTTGGCACCGTCGAGGCCACCGTCGGTGTCGGAGGTAGTGACGAGGGGGAGAACCTTGTCGTTCTTCTTCTGGGCCTGAATAAAGCCCTCGGCGCCCATGTTGGCGAGCTGGGCCTTGCCCGAGGCGATGGCCTCGATGGCCACGTTGTAGTCGGTCGTGGTCATGAGCTCCACGGGGATGCCTGCGTACTCCTCGAGAACCTTACCGAACTCCGCGCGGCCGGCGTCGAAGTCAGCGGAGGACTCGTTGGGTAGCCAGACCATGGTCAGCTTGTCGAGCGAGGTCGTGCTGGTGTTGGCGCTGCTGCATCCGGAAAGCGCGAGGCCTAGCCCCAGAGCCGATACGCCAAACGTGCCGAGAAACATGCGACGAGACATCCGTGCCTTCGTGAGATCTTCCACCATGTGCTCCCTTCGAGACCCACCAGAGGGTCTTCCTCTACGGACGTTGCCTAGACTATGGACGGAGAGAATGTTAGACACGGAGTGGGTGGCCCCGGCGCGTCTCGGCGGCTCTTACGCGGCTCTTACGAGGCCTTACGCTTATGGGACACGCAGCACACAGAGGGACGCGAACGGCTGACGCACTGCCGACAAGATGCTGACGAGATGCGCAGCCTCGGCGCTGCGGGCACGTAGGGTGCCGGGGTCCTCAAGGGCGCTGCTCTTGGTGGTCACCAGGCAGAGCACCACGCACTGATCCATGCCGGCTGGCAGGTGGCGCAGATGGGACCGCCGGCAAGCGGGAGGTGGAAACGGAACGAGAAGGGCCAACCCTCCAAGTTCGGGGGTTGGCCCTCTGCTGCCTCTTGACAGAAGCGTCCACCTATCAGCTCCCGCTGGCCATAGGCTATTACTATAGTGTTTGCACAACATGTGCAGTAATCGCGCCACGGGTGCGGCGGAACAAACGTGCCCTATGAAGGCGCGTAAACCTGGAAAAGATACCTGTCACCTTTTCCAGGTTCACCTCGGTTCACGCAGGCACGCGTGCGGGTAGACTGGTGGCGTTCACTCGTGTACCAGCTTGGGGGCTCGCTCATGGATCTCAACGTACTTGCCATCATATTATTCGGCGTCGCCATCGCCTACCTCGTGGGCGTCAGCTTTGCCCGTCGCGTCATCCTTGGCAAGGTGCACCGCTTTCTCCAGCACAAAGACCCGCAGGGCGCGCTCGACTACCTTGACAAGCCCGGGGTTCGCTTTGCCATGCCCGCGTTCAACCGCGAGCACATGCGCCTCAACGCCTTCCTCTTCATGGGCAAGACCGACAAGGTCTCGCAGTGCTTCGACAGCCTCCTCACCATGCGCACGTCAAAGGCCCAGCGCCAGGACGTGCTGGTGAGGGCCTTCCAGTTCTATATGCAGGAGGAGCACTTCAAGGACGCAAAGGTCATTCTCGACGAGATCAAGGCCACCTTCGATACAAAGCTCGCCTCGGACTGCGAACGCTCCTATGACGTCTTCGCGCGCAAGGACACGAGCCACATCGCCGAGATGGAGGCCGAGATCGAGGGCGCCCCGTATGCGAAGAAGGCCAACCTCGCCTACCTTCTCACCGCAAGCTATGCCAACGCCAACGACGAGAAGAGCAGCGAGAAGTGGCAAAGGTACGCCGATAGGCTCTTTGCAAACCCGCCCGAGAAGAAGTAGCGAGCGGCGAGACACCCGGATTTCTCCACGATGCCCCGCCGCTTTCACATTGGCCGCAGGTACTACTCGTTGTCTCCGCCGGTTGCCTTGGTCGCGCTCGTCGCGCTGCCGGCGTCGCTCGCCCCGCGCCACTTCCAGTCGGTGAAGTCCGGGTGGTCATAGCCGTTGTCCACCGCGTACTGGAATGCGTCCTCGCGGAACTGCTCCCACGCGGCGATCTTCTCGGCCCACCTCTCAGGGTCGAGCATGCGAAGCGCGTCGGCGGCAAGAGCCCAGCGGTCCATGTCGTTCAGGCGCAGCATGTCGTACGGCGTGGTCGTGGAGCCCTTCTCCTCNTAGCCNTGNACGTTCCAGCTGTCGTGGTTCGGGCGGTTCCAGATGAGGCGGCGAACCGTGCCGGGATAGGCGTGGAAGGCAAAGAGCACGGGCCTGTCGGCGGTGAAGAGCTCAACGAACTGCTCGTCGGAGAGGGCCTGGTCGTTCTCGCAGGCGTTCTGGATCTTGAGCAGCTCCACCACGTTGACGAGGCGGACCTTGACGCCCAGGCCGTCGAGAAGGTCGAGCGCGGCCATGCACTCGCCCGTGGGAACGTCGCCGCAGCAGCCGAGCACGATGTCGGGCTCCTCGCCTCTCGTCGTGTTGGACGCCCACTTCCACTCGGCAGCGCCAGCGGCCAGCTCATCGCGCGCCTCGTCGAGCGTGAGCCACGTGGGCGCCGGCTGCTTGCCTGCAAAGATTGCGTTCACGCAGTTGGTGGACGTGTATGCACGCTCCGCCACGGCCAGCAGCAGGTTGGCGTCGGCCGGATAGTAGATGTTCACCACGTGGTCGTTGTTGAAGCTCTTGTTGAGGAGGATGTCAACGAAGCCGGGGTCCTGGTGCGAGAAGCCGTTGTGGTCCTGGCGCCAGACGTGGCTGGAGAGCAGCATGTTGACGGCGGAGATGGGCTTGCGCCAGGGGATGTGACGCACGGTTGCCTCGAGCCACTTGCAGTGCTGGTTGACCATCGAGTCAACGAGGTGGACGAAGCTCTCGTAGCTCGACCAGAGGCCATGNCGGCCGGTGAGGACNTAGCCCTCGAGAAGCCCCTCGCACTGATGCTCGGAGAGCTGCTCGATGACGTTGCCCACGGGCGCGAGGTGCTCGTCGTTTGCGGGATCGTCGTAGACGCCGCCACCGAACCACTGCTTGTCCGTGACNTGGTAGCTGGGCTGCAGACGATTGGAGGCCGTCTCGTCGGGTCCGAAGATGCGGAACATGTCGCGGTTGTTGTTGATGAGCTCGGCGGTGTACTCGCCCAGNACGCGCGTGGCCTCGGTGGCTCCAAAGCCATGACCCTTGTGCTCGACGTCAACCTCGTACGTGCGGATGTCAGGCAGAACGAGGTCTTGGAGGAGCAGGCCACCGTTGGCATTGGGGTTGGCACCAAGGCGAAGCTCGCCCTGTGGCATGAACTCGGTAACCTCCGGACGGACGGCACCCTTGCCGTCAAACAACTCCTCGGGCTCATACGACTCGAGCCAGCCCTTGAGCACCTGGAAGTGGGCCTCGGTGTCGCGCGCGGAGGCGAGGGGCACCTGGTGCGCACGCCAACTGCCCTCGGTCTTCTTGCCNTCGATCTCCTTGGGGCAGGTCCAGCCCTTGGGCGTGCGGAAGATGATCATCGGNTAGAACGGGCGCGACGCATCGCCGGCGGCGGCGCGCTGCTTGATCGCGCAGATCTCGTCGAAGACGGCCTCGAGAAGCGCGGCGAAGCGACGATGGATGGAGAGATGGTCCTCGTCATCGAAGCCGGCGACGAAGTTGTACGGGTGGTAGCCCATGCCCCGGAAGAACTCGTCACGCTCGCCGTCGGAAATACGCGCGAGGATCGTGGGGTTGGCGATCTTGTAGCCGTTGAGGTGCAGGATGGGCAGGACGATGCCATCGGTGAGCGGATCCATGAACTTGTTGGTCTGCCAGGACGTGGCGAGCGGGCCCGTCTCGGCCTCACCATCTCCCACCACGGCAACGGCGAGCAGCGACGGGTTGTCGAGAACCGCACCGTAGGCGTGGGAGAGAACGTAGCCAAGCTCTCCGCCCTCATGGATTGAGCCAGGGGTCTCGGGCGCGTAGTGGCTGGGAATGCCACCGGGGTAGGAGAACTGGCGGAAGAACTTCTGGAGGCCTTCCTCGTCGTTGGTGATCTGAGGCTTGATCTCACGATAGGTGCCATCAAGCAGGGATTGCGAGGTGCCGGCAGGCCCGCCGTGGCCAGGGCCCATGAGGAAGACGGCGTTCTGGCCGTGGTCGTGGATGAGGCGGTTGACGTGGCCAAAGAGGAAGTTGACGCCTGGCGTGGTTCCCCAGTGACCCACGAGGCGGTACTTGACGTCCTCGCGCGAGAAGCCGTCGTGCATGAGCGGGTTGGAACGCAGGTAGATCTGACCTATGGAGAGGTAGTTGGCCGTGCGCCAGTACCTATCGACCCAAGCCACCTCCTCCTCGCTGACGGGCTCGTTGAGCTTCTTCCAGGGGGTGCCGATGACTGGCTGTGCCATGTGCTTCTCCTTCGTTGGGATACTACCTGCGTTGTCGTCGGGGATAGTATACAGAGTAAATCGTTTTACCTACCTCAGAGTACGATACCAAAAGCGATTTCTATCACGAACTACACGATTGTTCTGCCGTGGTGGTGCGCAAGACAACCAGAGACCGTCCGCGCCATCGTCTCCTATTTCCGCATCAGCGAGAAAGTCATGCGGGTGCGCATCGAAAACGGGTGCTCGGGCGTGATGATGGGACTCGGCCACTCGGGATGGTGAATGGAATCGGGAAAGAGCTGCGCCTCGAGGCAGACCGACCCCTGTGGCGAGTAGTGCGCCCCGCCCTTGCCGCCGTCGCAGTCGAGGAAGTTCGACGTATACACCTGCAGACCCGGTCGATCGGTGTCAACGTCCATCACGATGCCGGTCTCGTCTCCCACGAGCCTTGCGGCGCGTGCGTACGTGCAGCCCGCATCCAGCACGAAGTTGGTGTCGTACGTAGCGCCCGTCTCGCCCAACGCACGTAAGGAGCGAAAGTCGTTATCGGTGCCTGCCACCGGGGCTATCTCGCCCGTCGGCACGAGCTGGGGTCCNGGGACGGTATAGCTCTCGGCGATCACCTGCAGGAGGTGTCCCATCGCTGACCCCGCCGCATGACCGTTGAGGTTGTAGTAGCCGTGATGGATGATGTTGGCGAGCGTGGGCTCGCTCGGCCTGGCACTCACGCGAACCTCGAGCGCATGGCCCACGAGTTCGTAGGTCACCAGCACGTCGAGCGACCCCGGAAATCCCTGGTCGCCCGCCCTGCTCTTAAGCGCAAGCGTCACGTGTGCGACATCCTCCTCCACCACGTCAAACTCGCGGCTCGTCCACGAGTCGGGACCGGAGTGGTTNTTGTTCTCGCCNTCNTTTGCCGCAAGCTGGTACGAGACGCCGTCAAGCGTGAAGCGAGCGCCGGCCGTTCGGTTTGCCACACGCCCCACGATTGCCCCGACGTTCTGCTCGTTGTGCCGGTAGGCAGTCAGGTCATCGAATCCGAGCGCCACGTCGACCATCTCGCCAGCGCGTCCCGGCACCTCCAGCGAGACGAGCGATGCACCCGTGGTGACGATTCTTGCCATGATGTTTTTGTTATCAAGGACGATACTTCTCATGTGTAATCTCCAACCNCTNGTGNAATGNCGCTAGTGTAGCGTTTTACCTATGGTTCTCTTTCCTTAAGCTGCACACGTTCGAAAGCTCGTCTGAAGGGATGGGGCATGTCGACAAAGGTGACGCTCAGAGACATCGCAAACGAGGTCGGGCTCTCGCCCACGTCCGTCTCGCTCGTGCTCAACGATCGACCGTGCAAGGTCTCCGAGGCGAGCAAGCAGCGCATCAGGGAGGCGGCGCGACGCAAGAACTACGTGCCCAACCAGATCGCTCGCAGCCTCGTGATGCAGCGCTCCGACACGCTGGGGCTCATTGTTCCCAACATCGAGAGCCGCTTCTTCTCGTCGCTGGCAAGCAGCCTCGAACGAAGGTGCCGCGACCACGGCTACGCTCTGTTCATCACCAACTCCGAGAGCACCGAGAGCGACGCCGACCTCGTGCGGCTGCTCATGAACCGCGGCGTGGACGGTCTCTTCATCGTGGTCTCTGACGAACTTTCCACGGACGCCCGCCTCGTCAGCGCCCTGGGACAGCTGTCCGTACCGTTCGTGATGGTCGACCGCGTGATTGACGGGGTGGTGGGCGACCGCGTGCGCTTCAACAACGAGGAGGGCGGCCACCAGGCTACCGAATACCTGCTGGACAACGGCCANGAGTGCATNGCCTGCCTCGTGAACAAGGACTCCAACACCGGACGTGCGCGCATGGATGGTTACGAGCGCGCACTCCGCGAGCACGGCATCGAGCCTGACCCGACGCTCGAGCTGCAGACGAACTACTACATAGATGATGCGTTCGAGGCTTCCGCGGCACTTCTCGACACGGAGGCCACCGCCGTCTTTGCGAGCTCCGACAACATCGCGCTCGGTCTTCTCAAGCGACTCTTCTCCAAGGGCCTGCACGTTCCCGAGGACTACTCCGTGGTGAGCTATGACAACTCCGCCGCCGACGCCCTCTTCGAGCCGGCCCTGACGTCGATCGAGCAGAACGTGGCAGAGCTCTCCGACGTCGCCTTCGAGGTCATGCTCAGGCGCATTGCGGAAAAGGACGGTGCGACCCCTCCCGTCGAGCGAATTCTCGAACCCAAGCTCGTGGTCAAGGCGTCCGTGGCATAGAGCCATCACCAGAATCATCACCTTACAGCTGACGTACGCTCTTGCGTTCTATGAGACTCGTACCGATGTGCAGTACGCGCGTGTAGTCGCTCGGCTTGTTGATCACGTCGAGAATGCCCTGCACGGCCATCTCGCCCATCTCCTGGTTGGGGACGTGCATCGTCGTGAGCGGCGGGTTGGCTATCGTCGCAAACGAGAGGTCGTCAAAGCCTATGAGAGAGATGTCATCAGGCACCGCGAGCCCACGCTCCGAGAACGCGCGCATGCATCCGAAGGCCATGATGTCGTTCTCGGCNAAGAAGGCCGTNGGCAGCTTCGGNCTCGTCCTGAGCCAGGCGAGCATTCCCTCGTACGACGTACTGACCTTGGTGCCCACCGCCACGCGGAAGTCCGGATTGATCGGCAGGCCGGCCTCGCGCATGGCGCGACGCCATCCCCGCTCGCGAAGCGGNAAGTTGCGGATGCGATACGAGCCCGCGATGTAGCCAATTTCGCGGTGACCGTGCTCGATGAGATAGCGAGTGGCACGATACGACGAGGTCTCGTTTGACATGACGATGGCGTCGAGCGGGATGCGGTCGCTTGTTCCGTCAACGACGACGAGCGGTGTCTCCGGATTGCTGAACAGGTCATAGTCCTCTTCGGCCATCTCGGTTCCGAGAAGGATGACGGCGCTGNTCGTGTTGTGGATGATGTCGGAGGCCTGCGCGGCGGCACTCACGCGATCTCTGAGCTCGAGCGTGGTGAACGAGGTCCTGACTCCCTCCGCCTGCGCCTTTACGGCTATGCCGTTGATGACGCCCGTGTGNAAGGTCCCCTCGTCGAGAACCTCGCCGGTCTTGCGAGCCATCACGAAGTTGATGTTGCTGATGTGCCCCTGGCGCGTGTAGCCAAGGTCTCTAGCCGTCCGGAGTATCGCCTCTGCCGTGACGGTGTTCACACCGCGTTTATGGTTGAGGGCGTTTGAAACCGTTGCAGGGGAAAACCCAGTCTGGCGGCTTATCTCTCTGACTCCGACGTTCTTCATCGCCTGCCTCCCCTGCGTGCCGTATATAAACATATTACAAAACGTCTCTCGCAAATACGGCGAGTCTTTTGCGACATGCAGGACAATGCGTCCGTAATAAAAAGCCTTCCGTCCAGACGCCGCCCGACTCTCCTCGTAGAGGCCGCCCCGTGCTACCTCTGCCCGTAGTAGGCGTTGGGTCCGTGCTTGCGCTGATAGTGCTTGTCCTGGAGGTACTGCGGCGCGGGCGCGGCGCCTGGCGCAAGCATCTCGGTGCGCGCCGCCATCTTGGCCACCTCGTCGAGCACGACGGCATGGTAGACCGCCGCCGCGGCGTCCTTGCCCCAGGAGAAGGGGCCATGGTTGCGCACGAGACATCCGGGCTGCGCCATGGGATCGAGTCCCTCGAACCCCTCGACGATCACGCGCCCGGTATTGAGCTCGTAGGCCTCCGCGATCTCCTCCCTGGTAAGTCCGCGCATGCAGGGAACCTCGCCGTAGAAGTAGTCGGCCTGGGTGGTGCCGTAGCACGGAATGGATCGTCCGGCCTGGGCCCAAGCAACGGCCCAGCTCGAGTGCGTGTGCACCACGCCACCGATGGACTCGCCCCAAGCCCTGTAGAGACAGGCATGCGTAGGCGTGTCGGACGACGGGTTGAGCTCGCCCTCCACGACGTTGCCGTCGAGGTCGCAGACGACAAGGTCCTGCGGCTGCAGCTCGTCGTAGTCCACTCCGCTCGGCTTGATCACGAAAAGGCCCCTCTCCCGATCCAAGCCCGAGGCGTTGCCCCAGGTGAAGACCACGAGCCCGTGCTTGGGCAAGTCCATGTTGGCCTCATAGACCTCATCGCGAAGTTCCTTGAGCATCATGATGTGACAGATCCCCTCTGGCTGACGTGCGGGATGACGAACCCCGCACCGCACCCATCGTTTTTACAATGCGAGCTCGGCGGCATTGATGTGCTTGAAGTGCTCGAGGTACGCCTTGAACCCATCGACGTCGGCGGGATCGGGGCTGATGGTGACACCGCTCATTCCCGCGAACACCTTGGCGTCGAGGTAGTCGGCGAGAGACTCACCATCGTCCTTGTTGAGCATGAACGACGCGGCAACCGCCTGGCCCCAGGCGCCTCCCTCGCCCGCCGTCTCCATNACGGTCACGGGAGCGTCGAGCGCAGCGGCAAGCAGGCTCTGGGCAACTTTCGGCGTCTTGAAGATGCCGCCGTGGCCATAGAGCTTGTCAATGCGCACACCCTCGGCACGCAGGGCCTCGTTGCCCACGGCAAGTGCGCCGAAGGCGGACATGATGTTCATGCGCATAAAGTTGGCAATGGTAAACCGCGCGTTCTGACCACGCACGAAGAGCGGATGGCCCACGCTGACACCCATGACCGTCTCACCCGACACGAAGGGAATCGAGGCAAGCCCGCCGGCGTCCTTGTCGGCCCCGAGCGCCGCGTTGAAGAGCGTCGTGTAGATGGATCCCTTGTCCACGGGCTGTCCCATCGCCTTGCTGTAGTCGGCGAGAAGATCGACCCAGTCGTTTATGTCGGACGTGCAGTTGTTGCAGTGGACCATGGCCACAGGGTCGCCGACGGGCGTGGTCACGAGGTCGATCTCGGGCACCATGGCATCTGCCAGCGCATGCTCGAGCACCACCATCGAGAAGACCGAGGTGCCCGCACTCACGTTGCCCGTGCGCTGAGCGACGGAGTTCGTGGCGATCATGCCCGTGCCCGCATCGCCCTCGGGCGGACAAAGCGGACATCCCGGTTCGAGGTCGCCCACAGGATCGAGCAGTCGCGCACCGTCCGACGTGAGATGACCGGCGCACTCCCCTGCCACGAGCACGCGCGGCAGCAGGTCCTCGACCTTCCATGCAACGCCGTGCTCCGCCACGCGAGCGTCGAACCTCTCGATCATGGCGCGGTCGTAGTCCTTGGTCACGGAGTCGATCGGGAACATGCCGGAGGCGTCGCCCACCGAGAGGCAGTCCTCGCCCGTAAGAAGCCTGTGCGCATAGCCCGCGAGCGTCGTAAAGGAGGCGATATGCGACACGTGCTCCTCGCCGTCAATGACGGCCTGGTAGATATGGGAGACGCTCCACCGCTCGGGGATGTGAAACGAGAAGAGCTCGGAGAGCTCATGGGCGGCAACCGTTGTCGTCGTGTTGCGCCAGGTGCGGAAAGGCACGAGCAGCCTGTCAGCGTCATCAAACGGCAGGTATCCATGCATCATCGCCGAGACGCCCATGGCGCCGAGAGAGCGCAGCGTCACGCCATACCGTCTCTTCACGTCAGCCTTGAGCGACGCGTAGGCGGCCTGGATGCCCGAGATGAGCTCGTCCTGGGCATAGGTCCAATACGTTCCGTCAAACGTGTTCTCCCAGTCGAACGTGCCGATGGCGATGGGGTTGTCATCGGAATCGTCGAGCACGGCCTTGATGCGCGTCGATCCGTACTCGATCCCAAGGGTGGTCTTGGCGCCCTCGATGTCCTGGAGTATCTGCTCTGTCGTCTTTGCCATCTCTCCTGCTCCTCATGAGTCCGGCCGCGACCCTGCGTGGTCGCGGCCGGCACGGATTTCTTCGTCACCAAGCGGGCCGCGTGGTACTAGTGGTAGAAGACCTCGCCGAGCTTGAGGTCGCGCTGGAAGTCACGCAGGTTGGTGTTGGCGTCGATGACCACGGACTCGATGCCCATGGCGTCGGCCCAGTCGATCATCTGGTCCGCCGAGAGGTCATACGACATCGCGGTGTGGTGGGCGCCGCCCGCGTAGATCCAGGCNGTCGTGCCGATCTTGAGGTCAGGCCTCGGAGTCCAGAACAGGGTGCCGGTGGGAAGCATCGGCATGGGCTTCTCGACCTTCTTGCAGTCNATGTCCTGCACGATGAGACGGAAGCGGTCGCCGAGGTCGATGAGGGACGTCGCGATGGCGGGGCCGGTCTTGCCCGTGAAGATGAGGCGGGCGGGATCCTCGCGCTCACCCATGGAGAGCGGCGTGGCGCGGATGGCGATACGACCGTCGGCCACGGAGGGGTCTACCTCGCTCATATGGCTCTCGAGGATGCCCTCCTTGCCGGGAACGAGGTTGTACGTGTAGTCCTCCATGAGTGCGGAGCCCTTCGCGCCGTCCATGCCGGCGGTCATGACCTTCATGAGACGCACCATCGCGGGCGTCTTCCAGTCGCCCTCGGGGCCAAAGCCATAGCCCTTCTGCATGAGGCGCTGGATGGCAAGGCTCGGCAGCTGCTTCAGTCCGCCGAGGTCACCGAAGTGATCGGAGAACGCATTGTACTCATGCTCCTCGAGGAAGCGCTCGATGCCGATCTCCTGGGCCGCCTGCACCTCGACGTGGCGACGGAACTCCTGGGGGTCTCGGCCGTCGAGAATGATCTCATAGGTGTCGTAGTACTCGTCGGTAAGGGCCTTGACCTCGGCAGCGCTCACGCCGTCCACGTAGGGGACGAGGTCGTTCACNGGCCAGGCGTCNACGGTCCATCCGAACTTGATCTCCGCCTCGATCTTGTCGCCATCGGTCACGGCGACGTTGCGCATCGTGTCCGCGAANCGGGCGACGCGGATGTTGCGGCTCTCGATGACACCCACGGCAACGCGCTGCCACGTACCGAGCTCGGAGAGGACTCCATCGTCCTTCCAGTGGCCGAAGATCACCTTATGGGTCCAGCGCATACGGGCGAAGATGTGTCCCAGCTCGCGCTCGCCGTGCGCTGCCTGGTTCTCGTTCATGAAGTCCATGTCAATCGAGTCGTACGGGATCTCCTCGTTGTACTGCGTCGCAAACTGGCACAGCGGCTTGGTGAGCTGCTGAAGGCCGTGGATGTATGACTTGGAGGGCGAGAACGTGTGTGCCCAGGTGATGATGCCGGCGCACTCGGGGTCGGCGTTCGCCGCTGCGAACGTGGCCGAGATCACGTCGTTGGTGAGCAGGTTGGGCTTGAGGACCACCTCGTAGGGGACGTCCTTCGATGCGTTGAGGGCGGACACGACCTCTGCGGAGTGCTCNGCGACGTGNGCGAGGACCTCGTCACCATAAAGGTCCTGAGTGCAGGGGCAGAACCAGAACTTGTACTGTTTGATGCTGAGCATGGTGAATCCCTTCTCGGGTTGACTTTCTGGTTGACGTTGTGACAGCTCCCAGGATGTCCCGCCCCTTTGGAGGAAGGAGGGGGGTGGGCGGGGCGGGACAGTGGGAGGCGCCTCAGCGGATGAGGCCTACTTGATTACCTGGCTGGAGCTCCTGTCGGAGAAGAGCGCCACCATGATGATGAANACGACGCCGAGGATGAGCTGCTGTATCTCGGTGGTAAAGCCCATCATGACCAGGCCCTTCTGAAGAATGAGGTACGAGAGCACGCCGATGACGATGTTGGAGAAGCGTGCGCGCGCACCGCCGTTGATGGGCATGCCACCGAGCACCATGGCGATGAGCAGCTGCGTCTCGAGCATGTTACCGGCAGTCGAGGTGACTGACCCGACCTTGATGGCGTTGACGAATGCGGCGAAGCCCGTGAGNCANCCGGCGACGATGTAGACGATCACCTTGGTCTTCTGCACCTTGATGCCGGCGAAGCGGGCGGCCTTCTCGTTGGCNCCNATGGCCTTGAGGTTGTGGCCGATGGAGGTGAAGCGAGTCACTACATAGGTAACCACAAGCACGGCGATCGTGATTCCCATGAGAAGCGGCATGCTGTTGAACGTCGTGACGTACGTCGCCGCATAGACCGGGCTCGTGGTCGTGATGAACGCGCAGACTCCGCGAAGCAGGAACATCATGCACATCGTGACCACGAACGACTGAATCTGACGNTNTACGTGNAAGNAGGCGTTGATGGCCCCGATGAAGGCGCCCGTGGCGATGCCGCCGAGGATGGCGAGCACGAGGTTGTACTGCGAAAGCGCGCAGAAGACGGCGCACGAGACGCCGAGCATGGATCCCTGAGAGAAGTCCAGGCACCCCATCGTCATGATCAGCCATACGCCGCAGGCTGCGATCATGAGCATGTACCCGCCNGAGAGNATCANCGTGATGTTCTTGGGCGTGAGAATCGAGCCGCCGGTCGCGATGGCAAAGAAGCCGAGNATCACCACGAAGCCGATGAGGGGAAGGAACCCGCGGATGCGCGTGGCAAAAGCGTCCCTCTTTTTGTCATCGACGGCGGTCGCCTTGGGATCGAGCGCCGTGTCATTTGAAGTTGTCATCTGTTCTGCCTCCTAAACCATCTTCGCGATGAGGTCCTGCTCGGACAGCTCGGGGCTGCGCGTGAGCTCGCCGTTGATCTTTCCGTCCTTCATGACGAAGATCCGGTCGCACATGCCGAGAAGTTCCATGATCTCCTCGGAGATGATGAGAATTGCCTTGTTCTCCTTGCGCATCTGCTCGAGCAGGGCATAGATGGCTGCCTTGACCTTGATGTCGATGCCACGGGTAGGCGAGTCGAGGACGAGGATGTCCGACTGCTTGCCCAGCCAGCGCGCGAGCACGACCTTCTGCTTGTTGCCGCCGGAGAGCGCCGAGACGAACTGATTGACGTTGACCATCTTCGTGCTCATGAGCACGGCGTACTTGTCCGAGAACTCCCGAAGCTTCTTGTCCGAGAGCACGCGGCCCATGTCACGCATCGACGGCAGCGCGATATTGTCCTCGATCGTGTCATTGATGAGCAGCGACTCGTTGTCACGGTCCTTTGACGCATAGGCGATGGAGTGATCGATGGCGGTGTTGATGTCCTNGACCTTGGTNCCGTCNGCGAGGACCACCTCGCCGGTCCGGTCATACGACGCGCCGAAGATGGCCTTGCCAACCTCGTGCATGCCGCACTCCGACAGGCCGCCGATCCCCAAGATCTCGCCGCGGTGAAGGTCAAACGAGACGTCGTCGATCAGACCGGGAACCGTGACCGCACGCACGGAGACAGCCGTCTCGCCAGGCTGCTCGGCGGCATAGTCGGGATAGTCGGTGCGGTAGTAGTGGTCGTCCATCTGTCGCCCGACCATCAGCGTCTTGAGCTGGTCCTCGTCCACATCCTCGCGATTGACGGTCGTGACGAAGTCGCCATCGCGCAGGATGGAGATGCGGTCGGCCATCTTGAGCACCTCGGCCATGTCATGCGAGATGAAGATCACACAGTGGCCGAGCTCGCGCACGTGGTTCATGACCTCGAAGAGCTTGTCGCGACCCTTCTGCGAGAGTGCCGTGGTCGTCTCGTCGATGACGAGAACCTTGGGGTCGAACCACGTGGACTTGACGATCTCGACGAGCTTGCGGTCCTCGAAGTCGTAGTTGTCGATGATGCTCGTCGCCTTGATGTAACCGAGGTCGTAGGAGTCGAGAAGATCCTGCGCCTTCTTGTTCATGGCGGCGGTGTCTTTGATTCCCCTCTTGATGAACTGGTCCTCATCGCCGAGAAACATGTTGTCGGCAACGGAGAGGCCACCGAGCGTACCGGTCTCCTGGACCACGATGGCGATGCCCTGGTGGTTGGCGTCAACCTGGTTCTTGGGTGCCACGTCATGGCCCAAGAGCGTAAACGTACCCGAACCTATGGGCAGGATGCCCGTGAGCATGTTCGTGAACGTTGACTTGCCCGAGCCGTTCTCGCCGATGAGGGCGTGGACCTCGCCCTCGAGGAAGTCGAGGGACACCTCGTTGACGGCATGCGTGGGGCCGAACCTCTTATCGATCTTCTCGGCGTGAAGCAGCAGCTTCTGTTCCATGGTGTATCCCTCCCTTACTTGACGACGGCGCCCTTGACGCGCTTGGTGGTGATGCAGATTATTGCGAGCAGGGTCGCGCCCGTGACCACGTTGTTGATCGTGACGGGCATGCCCAGGGCGACGAAACCGGCGAACATCATCGAGATGATGAACTCACCTATGACGATCGCAGCGACCGGGTGACCGTACTTCTTGAACGCCAGACCAAAGAACGTGCCCATGAGCGGCTTGAAGTTGAGCGACTGCGAGAGCATTCCCGTCATGGGGGTCTGGGCGGTNCCGTAGCCNATGTAGAGGATGGCCATGATGCCCACGAACGTCGAGCAGAGCACGAANGCAAGGAACTTGTACTTGTCGACGTTGACGCCCATGTTCTTGGCTGTCGCCTCGTTGGCGCCGATGGCGTTTACGTACGTGCCGAGCTTGGTGTACTTGAGAATGAACGTGCANAGGGCAAACGCCAGCACGGCCAGGATGAGGTTCCACGGATACGAGCCGAACATCTTGTACGCGTCACCAAGACGCGTGCCCGACCAGCCGGAAGCAAAGACCGAGAGGCTCTCGTAGATGAGCGAGAGGCCGACGGTGACGATCAGGGATGGAATGCGCAGCTTGATATAGGCGAGGCCATTGGCAGCTCCGAGAAGCGCTCCGCAGAGAATCGGGGCCACGATCAGACCNANGATGCCCATCGNCTGAGAGAAGCCGATTGCCATGAGGCACGAGAGCACGAGCACCGAGCCGATGGAGAAGTCCCAGAGNCCCATGACGACGATGAAGTACAGCCCACAGCCGCCCACGGCGTAGATAAGACCGGTCTGCAGGTAGGTAAGGAGCTGGTTTGGGTCTCCGAACGTGCCAGGGCACATGATCTTGAACACGAGCCAGACCAGNGCCGTNACGATGAGAAGCAGACCCACGCCGTACCACTGGCTCTGCCTCGCCCTCTTGATAAGTTCCATCCACCAATCCTTTCGCGAGAAACCGTCGTAGAGCAGGGGCAGGCCCAGGGAACGGACCCGCCCCTGCCGACGGGCGTGAGTCAAGCTCTATGCGTGGCGCGTCTTGACATCCTCGATGGAGAGCGACGTCGCTGACTTGTCGAGGTCATCGAAGCTCATGGCGGCAAGCTTCGAGATCTCGTCGTCGGTATAGGGGGCCTCGTCGACGAAGTACTTCTCGTAGTCCTCGTACTCGGAGACGGAGGAGACGTACACGTACGGGAACAGGATCTCCCTGCCGTAGCTACCGGCGCTGGGCATGAAGTCGGAGCTACCCTTGCAGGCGGCGTAGACCATCAGGAAGGAATAGAGCGGGTCGCAGAAGTGGCCGCCGGACTCGCAGTACATGCCACCGGTCTGGAGCTGATCCTTGAGGTCGTCGAGGAAGTCGGTGGAGGCCACGCGGATCGTGCCGGTGAGGCCCATGTTTGCGAGCTGGCCCACGGAACCCACGAGCGGGTCNCCGCCGCCGCCGGCAACGATCAGGGCGTCCATGGTCGGATCGGTGTTGTAGAACTGCTGGGTGACGTTGGCGCCCTCGGAGGAGGAGGTGTTGGCGTAGACGGGGTCGGAGAGGGTCACGGGGTCGCTGGGGTTCGCGGAGTTCCAGGTGGACACGCCAGACTGATAGCCCTTCCAGCGCAGCTGGAACGTGGCGTCNCCGACGGTCCAGGCCTCGAGCTTGATGTTGCGGGCACCCTTGGTNAGNCCCTNGTAGGCATCCGCGTTGTCNGCGGTGAGCAGCTCGATGAGCTTCTCGCCGTTACCGACCTCGTCCTCGTGGACGGAACCGACGAAGTAATTGGAGGCCTCGGCCAGCGAGTAGACGTCAGGAGAGGCGTCCTTGGAGATCATGCGGTAGAACTGAGCGAGGTAGACGTTGTTATCGTTGCAGGTGTTGATCGCGGAGGTCATCTCGGAGTCAGCGGAGTTGCAGATGACGATGCCGTTGCAGCCNGCNGCGCAGAGGGTCTCGACGGAGGCCGTGACCTGCTCGGAGACGTGGCCCTGGTCAACCGTGGTGACCTCGACGCCGAGAATGTCGGCGGCCTTCTGGATGATGTCAACGGAGAGCTTGCCAAGGGCGTCGGTGGAACTCCAGATCGAGACGCCGATCTTGATCTTCGAGCTCGAACTGGAGCTGGAGCCCGAATCCGAGCTGGAGCTGGAGCCGGAGCAGCCGACGAGCGANCCCATGCCNGCCNCACCACCCATGAGACCCGCATACTTGACGAAGTTCCTTCTTGAGATGTTCATGCTCTTTTTTTCCCTTCCCTGTTGCTTCCCGTCTGTGCTCACCTCTGTGTGAGCACATAAACAGACAAAAACATCTGCTCGCCGTGACGAGCCGTCCTTCCCCCTACTCAACTCCCTTCATGCCTTTATACAGAGTTTTTTCTGATTCCCGCTGATGTCGCACGATGAACTCATTGGGACGTACGTTTACGAACGTTTTCTTNCTCGCCATCNGTTGTACCAGCAGACAAAACGGGCAGAAACACAACCACCTATGAACGGTACATAATTGAACATAAACGGTCTGTTTATATATTTGTTTATATACTATTAGCTGTAAATACGGCTTTTATGTTTACTGATGTTTATATATTTGTACAGACATGTGCCTTCATAAATCCCCGCTGGTACAGAACCTGTCGACGGGGACTTCGTGGACGAGTCGCGCCCTATCCCGGCTCTCTCTCACCATGAGCGCATAATAATGCGTGACCCACACAAGGACGAAAGGCGCCACATGGACATCACTCCGCGGGAAGTCAGCGAGACTCTCTCCATGGTCTCCGAGCAGAATCTCGACCTTCGTACCATCACCATGGGCATCTCGCTCATGGGCTGCGCGGACGAGGACATGGACCGCATGTGCAACAAGGTCTATGAAAAGATCACGCACACGGCGAGGCATCTCGTGTCCACCGCCGAGAACCTCGAAAGCGAGTATGGAATCCCCATCGCCAACAAGCGCGTCTCGGTGACGCCTATCGCACAGATTGCGGCAGGTTGCCCGGACGCTGACCTCACCCCCATTGCCCGCACCATGGACCGTGCGGCCAAGACCTTGGGAATCGACTTCATGGGCGGCTTCTCCGCGCTCGTGCAGAAGGGCATTGGTAAGACCGATCACAAGCTCATCGAGTCCGTGCCCGAAGCGCTCGCCTCCACCGAGCGCGTATGCTCGTCACTCAACATCGCCTCCACGCGCGCCGGCATCAACATGGANGCCGTGCTNCTCTCCGCCGAGACCATCCTGGAGTGTGCGCGGCGCACCACCGATATCGACTGCTATGGCGCGGCAAAGTTCGTGGTCTTTGCCAACATGGTTGAGGATTCCCCGTTCATGGCAGGTGCCGTCCATGGCTCGGGCGAAGCCGACGCAGTCATCAACGTGGGCGTCTCCGGCCCTGGCGTCATGGCCGCAGCACTCCAGGAGCTGCCCGACAACGCCAGTCTCATGGAGGTTGCGGAGCGGATAAAGCAGACCGCGTTCAAGATCACCCGAGCCGGCGAGCTCATGAGCCGCGAGGCCTCGCGCCGGCTTGGCGTGGAGAAGGGCATCGTGGACCTGTCCCTCGCCCCCACCCCTGCCGCAGGCGACTCTGTGGCCAAGATCCTCGAGATCATCGGCGTGGGCGANTGCGGCGGNCCCGGCACCACCTGCGCGCTCGCCCTTCTCAACGACTGCGTCAAGAAGGGTGGCGTCATGGCCAGCTCGTCGGTGGGCGGGCTTTCGGGCGCCTTCATTCCCGTCTCCGAGGATGCCGGTATGATCAGGGCCGCCGTGGACGGCTCGCTCACCATCGAGAAGCTNGAGGCCATGACCTCGGTCTGCTCCGTCGGTCTTGACATGATCGCCATCCCGGGTGACACGTCCGTGGAGACGATTGCGGGCATCATCGCGGACGAGATGGCAATCGGCGTGATCAACACCAAGACCACGGCCGTCCGCCTCATCCCCGCCATCGATCACGCCGAGGGAGACATGCTCGAGTTTGGCGGCCTCTTCGGCAGCGCTCCCGTCATGCCCGTCAACGCTTTCGCGGGCAACGTGCTCNCNCACCGAGGCGGACGCTTCCCGGCACCGCTGAACTCGCTGAAGAACTAGGCTGCGCGCACTTATCTAGGCAAACTTACGGCCTGCTCGCACGCGCGACCCATCATCTGACGGGTTACCCATGCCGCAGGCCCTCATCTCGTCCTCTGCATGGGCCCAGAGGGTGCCAACCTGCAGAAAAAAGCCTCGAATGTACGAGCTCTCGGAAGGCACTGCACGATTCGCTCCAGCGACTCCGTAGAATCCCCAGTTGGGACGAACCCTGCGCCCGCCTTAATGATGCGACTGAGATTAACTCGTCCATTTGACCGATAATTCTGCAGGTGTCCGGGTAGCCTCGTGGTGCGAACGCTTCGCTCGGGCCTAAACGACCCTCCTAGCCCAAGAAGCGCACCTCGGGCTCAAGACGTACGCCAAACTGATGCTCGACCTCGTCCTGCACGTGCTCGATGACGGCATGGACNTCNGCTGCNGTGGCATTGNCGACGTTGACGACAAAGCCCGCATGCTTCTTGCTCACTGCAGCACCACCGGACTGGTAGCCCTTAAGACCAGCATCGGTGACGAGCTTACCCACGAAGTAACCCTCGGGCCGCTTGAACGTGGAACCTGCGCTCGGGAGTTCGAGCGGCTGCTTCTCCTCGCGCTCTCGCGTGAGCTCGTCCATAACCTGGCGAATCTTCTCGGGATTGCCGCGGTCGAGATCAAAGGTGGCCGCAAGCACGACCATACCCTCATCGGCTATGCGACTATGGCGATACCCTAGGTCGAGCTCATCGACGCCGAGGGTATCCTGCGTGCCATCGGTCTTGAGAACGCGCACGCACTTGAGNACGTCNGCCATGCTGCCNCCGTAGGCNCCGGCGTTCATNAAGCAGGCGCCACCNACGGAGCCCGGAATGCCGCAGGCAAACTCGAGGCCAGTGAGCCCGAGCTCGCAAGCCATCTCGGAAGCCTCCTTGAGGCCGACGCCCGCCTCGCAGGTCATCTCGTCATCCTCCACCGTCACGCCCACGAGGTCGTCTCCAAGAGCCACGATTACACCGCGGCACCCCGCATCGGAAACGAGCAGGTCAGAACCATAGCCAAGCACAAAGTGAGGAACACCTGCATTTGTGCACTCACGCAGGACGTCCCGAATCTCCTCGGGATCATCTGGAATGACGTATAGGTCGGCGGGGCCGCCACCGATTCTAAAGGTGGTGTGCTCNCACATGGGCTCATCNACGAGNACGTTCTCCTCGCCNACGATGNCCCGGAGNCTCCAGGCAAGGGCATCTAAGTCATAGCCGCTTTCGGGCATGGCTGCAACACGCTCCGTTCGGTATGTAGGCGTACGCAGGTCCTGCGCGATTCTTGCCGCGTCAGGTTCCGTCACAGTATAGAGCAAGGTGGGATGGTATCTTTCCAACCCCACCCTTTGGTTTTGCGCCTGGGTTCAGATTGACGCGTGATTCAGGCCTTGGACGCATATCCAAGGATTGTTTCGGTAGCATCTGTCTCCTCGTCGGCCCCATCGACTCGTGCTATAGTCTGCGGCGACAGTTTCAGGGCGGGGTGAGACTCCCCACTGGCGGTAACAGTCCGCGACCCGCGAAAAGGCGGTTGACCCGGTGCAAGCCCGGAACCAACGGTTACAGTCCGGATGAAAGAAACGAGGTGCCCCCATGGCACAGAACTCCTCATTCTCATCGAACGACAACCATTCGACCACGGCCAGCGATGACGGCTGGTCCACAAGACGCATCGCAATGACCGCGCTGCTCTGTGCGGCTGCCGCCATCTGCACGCTTTTCGTTGAGTTTCCGATCGTCCCGGGAATCGCATGGCTCAAGTACGACCCGTCGGGCATCGTCGCGCTCATCGCAGGGCTCGTCTTTGGTCCCGCAACCGGTGCGGTCGTCTCGGTCATCTCGTATCTGCCGCACATCGCGACCGCAAGCGGCTTCTGGGGCATGCTCATGGCGATGGCGGCCACATTCTCGCTCGTCGTTCCCGCCGCACTCGTCTACCGGCACGACCGTTCACGCAGAGGCCTCATCCTGAGCCTTGTGATCGGTGCCGTGGCGAGCGTGGCGGCAAGCGTCGTGATGAACCTCGTCGTAACCCCCATCTACGCGCATATGTCCATTTCTGACGTGGCCGCCCTCATCGTTCCGGCGCTTCTGCCCTTCAACATCGCAAAGGTGGCCATCAACTGCACCGTGACCGCACTCATCCTCAAGCCAGTCTCAAGGGCCATCGGGCAGTAGCACATGCCAGTCGCAACAACCATGACCAGGCAAGCCCTTTCGCTCGAACATGTGACCCTCGTCTATGACACGGACACGATCGCGCTCGATGACGTGAGCCTCTCGATCGCGCCGGGCGAGTGGGTCTGCGTGCTAGGGGCCAACGGTTCGGGAAAGTCCACGCTCGCCTCGGTGCTCTGCGGGCTTCTCGCCCCAGACGCGGGAACGGTCGAGCTCGTGGGCGAGCGCGTGCTCGATGACGGGCGCGCGGATCTCGAGGCGTATCGTCGCGCTCGACGTGGAATCGGCCTCGTGTTTCAGAACCCCGACGATCAGATCNTNACNACGGTCGTNGCGGAAGACNTNGCGTTNGGCCCCGAGAACCTCGGCGTACCTCCTGACAAAATCGATATCCGCGTAGCCCGTGAGCTGCACCGCGTTGCTCTCGAGAAGTATGCCAATATGGACCCCACCCGTCTCTCTGGTGGTCAGAAGCAGCGCGTCGCCATCGCTGGCGCCCTCGCCATGGAGAGTCAGGTCCTCGTGCTCGACGAACCTGGCGCCCTTCTCGACGTCCGCGGCCGTCGGTCGGTCATGGACGTCATGAATCGCATACACGCTGCTGGGACAACCCTCGTGCACATCACGCACTTCATGGACGAGGCTCTTGCCGCCGACCGCGTCATCGTCATGGATCGCGGCAGAATCGCCGTCGAGGGCACGCCGGGGGAGGTCTTCTCTCACGTGGATGAGCTTCGGGGCCTATCGCTCGAGATCCCCTTTGCGGCGCGCCTTTCGACCGCGATACGCCATCACGCCGTGAGCGTGCCCTTGACCTGCGACGAGAACGAGCTTAGGCGCGACCTCTCAAGGATGTGCGCCAACGAGTCGCACGCCGCGCACATACCCGGCTCACGTACTTGCAGGACCGCTGACGAGTCCGCGATAACCTGCGAGCACGTCTCGTACAGCTACTCTGGCGACGCCCGCGGGCACGCCGCCCTCTCCGACGTGACGNTCTCCGTNCCCGCNGGCTCCACCTGCGCCATCATTGGACAGACGGGTTCCGGAAAATCAACGCTCCTTCGACTGCTCTGCGCTCTCGAGGTACCGGACGAGGGTCGCGTCGTCGTTGGCACCACCTGCACAGGAAGACGCCGCGACCGTCGCAGGCTCCACGGCATCGTGGGCTTCGTCATGCAGCATCCAGAGCGGCAGCTCTTTGCGCAGACCGTCATCGAAGACGTCTCGTATGGCCCGCACAACATGGGCCTTCCTCCGGACGAGGCCGGTCGCCGCGCCGCGCGCGCCCTCGACCTTGTGGGAATCTCCGAGAAGGCAGGCACCTCCCCCTTCGAGCTCTCGGGCGGCCAGAAGCGCCTGTGCGCCATCGCCGGCATCCTTGCCATGGAGCCCAAGGTTCTCGTCCTCGACGAGCCGACGGCCGGCCTCGACCCCCGGGGACGTGCCGAGCTCAGACGCATACTCTCCGAGGTCAACGGCACTGGTACGACGGTCATCGAGGTCACCCATAGCATGGAGGACGCCGCCGCCTGCGATGAGGTCATCGTCCTCGACCAGTCAAGGCTCCTCATGCGAGGCACGCCCTCCCAGGTTTTCTCGCCAGAGCACAAAGGGCTGCTTGAGACGAGCGGCCTCGGCCTTCCCGCCTCGCTCCGGTTTGCGCTCGCTCTCGAGCGGGATGGCATGGCGCCCCTCGGCAACCCCCTTACCGAAGGTGAGCTCGTCGCAGCCATCACGACGCGCATGACTATTCCCGGCACATCCGGGGAGATGGTCTAGGTGGCGCTCAGAATCACCATCGGCCAGTACTATCACGCTGACTCACCCGTCCACCGTCTCGATCCGCGAGCAAAGCTCGGCTGCGCGCTTGCACTCATGGTGACGGTCTTCTTCATCGTGACGCCGCTTCAGCTTGCGCTCGGACTCGCTTTTGCGGCGGCGCTCGTTACCGTTGCCCGTCTCCCCCTCAGAAACGTGCTNGCCTCGNTNNGGCCNTTGGTGGTGGTTCTNGTCATCCTCGGNNTNTTCAACCTCTTCTATGTGCACACGGGCACGATCGTCCTGACGATAGGACCGCTCGCAATCACCGACGAGGCCATCTGGTGGGCCGTCTGCTACCCGCTTCGCCTCTCCGCCGCCATCCTCTATGGGGCCGTCATCCTACTCACGACGACGCAGATCCAGCTCGCCGATGCCTTCGATGCAGCCCTTGCCCCCATCACGCGCCTCGGAGGACCTGGCCACGAGCTCGCCATGGTCTTCTCGCTCATGCTTCGCTTTATTCCCACCATCGCAGACGAGGCCTCGTCCATCATCGATGCCCAGACCGCACGTGGCGGCGGCATAGGCGAGGGCAGCTTCGCGCACCGCGTCCGTTCGATTGGGCCCATGCTCGTGGCGCTTCTTGGCAGCGCGATGCGCCATGCCGACGGCGTCGCGCGCGCGCTCGACGCCCGCTGCTACGAAGGCTCCGTCGGAAGAAGCCACTGGCATCCGCTGCACTTTCGCGCGAGGGATGCCGTCGCCGTGGCGATCACGGCCGCCTACCTCATCGCCCTCTTTCTCCTGGCATAGACGAGGCGGTGCGGGTCCGGCATGAGCCGAACGTCGCACCGCCTCGTAAGCCCGCGGGTACTGTTGCCGAGGGACGGACGCTACTTCACGAGCGCACCTCCGACGTAGGTGGAGTCGAGCGTGAGGTCGGCATTGAGGATGACGAGGTCCGCGTCGCGTCCCGGAATAATGCTGCCACAGCTGCCATTGATGCCATTGGCGAGGGCAGGCACTTCTGTTGCCATGCGAATGGCCTGCTCNGCCGTCACGATNCCCCAGTCGTAGAAGTTCTTGACGCCCTGTACGAGCGTGAGGACCGAGCCCGCGATGCTATCGCTGTCGCGCAGATAGCACAGGCCGTCACGCATGACGACAGCCATGCCGCCGCTCGTGTACTCGCCCTCGGGCATGCCGCCGCAGGCCAGGCANTCGGTGATGAGAACCACGTGGTCCCAGCCCTTGGCGTTGACGAGGACCTTGCACGCGCCCGGCGTGACGTGCTTGCCGTCGCAGATGATCTCGGCATAGGTCTCAGGCGTGGACATGGCACATCCGACGACACCCGGGTCGCGGTGGTGAAGGCCGCGCATGCCGTTATAGGTGTGCACGAAGACGCTCGCACCTGCAGCCACCCCTGCCATCGTCTGCTCGTAGGTGGCNTCGGTNTGGCCGATGGCGCACTTCACGCCCGCAGCGGTGGCCGCGGCGATATACTCCGTCGACCCCGTGCGCTCTGGTGCGAGCGCGCTCTTGCGAATGATTCCGTGAGCCGAACGCTGCCATCCCTCGAGAATCTCGATCTTGGGGTCGATAAGGAAGGCAGGGTTCTGGGCTCCGACGTGCTTCGTCGTGAAGAAGGGTCCCTCGAGGAAGATGCCCTGGATGCGGGCGCCCATGAAGTCGTCCCCGCGCGACTCGGCCGTGTCGGCGATCGATGCGCAGCACTCGCCGAGGTCATCCACGCCCTGGGTGAAGGTCGTGGGCAGCCACGACGTGGTCCCGTGGCGCGCGAGCTCGATGCTGGCCGCGTTCATTCCCGCCGCATCCTTGTCGGTGCTCGAGTGGCCAGAGAAACCGTGGATGTGGGTGTCCACGAGCCCGGGGGCCACCCACTTGCCCGAGGCGTCGACAACGGCGCCTTCGGGCCTCTCCGTCGTGAAGGTACCGAACTTTCCATCAACGACGGGCAGGTAACCAGGGCCAAAGACCCCTCCTGGCAGCACGAACCGCTCAGAATAGAACGCAAGGGACTCCATGAGAAACCTCCTCCTGTCAGTGCTTTAGACCATGAACGGATGAATGGTAACACCCTTGACCACACGATTGACCGTCCCTGTGGGAGAGGGCGTATCGGGTGTGTTGCCAATCTTCACCGAAGTGAGAAGCGCAACGGTCTGGGCGACCATCACGTACGGCAGGGCGAGGTAGCCCTCGGGAAGAGGCATCGCGGCATCGAAAGTGAAGGACTCGCCCGCATACGTCTCTTTGCCAGGCTGCTGNATGGCGATGGTGTGGGCGGCGATGCCATCGCCAGCGACCTCGTTCAGGATATCGAGATCGTAATCGCGCGTGTAGGGATCGTTACCCACGAGGCCGAAGACGATCGTGCGATCGTCGACGAAGGACTTGGGTCCATGACGATATCCCATGGACGAGTCAAAGCAGGTGGCAACCTTGCCAGCCGTGAGCTCAAGGATCTTGAGCTGGCACTCGCGCGTCATGCCAGCGAGCGAACCCGAGCCAAGGTAGGTGATACGGTCGAAGTCACCGTCGAGCCACGAGGCGATCTGTTCCTCGCGGGCGATGACCTCGCGACCCATGGCCGCCGCTTGGGCGATCCAGACGGACTTCTGCTCGATAGACGTCGGGTCGAAGATGAGGTTGCAGAGCAGCTCCATGCAGGAGTAGCTGCCGGTCATTGCAAACCCAAGGTCGTTGGCTCCAGGGATGAGCAGCGTAAGAGAACGCTCGTTCCCGGCAAACCGGCGTGCCAGCGCGCCCTCTGGGGCGCAGGTGATGTTGAGGAAGAGAACATCGTCGAGCACCTGGTCGACACGTTCGACGGCAGCGAGGCTCTCGGGACTGTTGCCGCTGCGCGCGAACGAGACGAAAACAGTCGGATCACCCGGACGCAGGAAGTCGAGCGGCGCGGAGACGATGTCGGTCGTCGCACGGGGCTCGAAGACGTAGGCGTCCGCATTTGCAACGCGACGCAGGTAGGGCGTAAGGGTGTCGCTTACGTATGCGGAGGTTCCCGCGCCGGCGAGCACGACGTGCACGGGCTTCTCGCCAGCCATTTTCTCTGCCCTGGCAAGAAATGACTCGATGGCAGGAAGATTCTCCTGGTAGATCTCGAGCGTCGACTCCCAGAGGTCGGGCTGCTGCTTGATTTCGCGCGTGGTGATGTGCGCGCCCATTGCCGCCAGAGCGGCCTCGTCCTTCTCGAACATGCTGGCTAGCTCCTTTCGAGCTCAACCCCGCACGTGAGAGACCTTATACCTAAACTGGTCGGCACGAGCGATGCTGAGCGTGTATTCAACGATAACGTTCCTGTCCATATACGTGGTGCGCTCGAGGTTGAGAACGGGCGAGCCCTCTTTGATGCCAAGCAGCTCTGCGTCCGTTCGGTCTGCCACGCTTGCGCAGAACTCCTCGTTGGCNACNTGAATCTTGATNTGGTAGTCCTCCTCCATGAGGCCATAGAGGGACTTCTTCTCAAGGTCGGCGCGCATGAGGCCCGGCATGGCCGATGACGGCACCCAGGTGTACTCCACCATCATCGGAATCCCGTCCGCCGAGCGGAGCCTCTTCATGCTGATGGCTCCGTCACCGATGCGCAGCCCGAGGTGAGCTGCTATGTTCTTCGTTGCCTCCACCACCTTGAACTCAAGGATGGTGGTCAGGGGCGTGCGCCCAAGCTCCTTCATCTGCTCGGTGAAGCTGTAGGTGCCCGTAAGGTCCGTGATCTTGTTCTTGTTCTCGGCCACGAACGTGCCCTTGCCGTGCTTTCGAACGATGAGGCCCATGCGTTCGAGCTCGTTCAGGGCGAGACGAACCGTCGTGCGAGAGACTCCGTAGCGCTGAGTGAGCTCGCGCTCGGAGGGAAGCGCGTCACCTGTCTGCAGCTCGTTGTAAATCTTGTTNCGCANCATCTCGACCATCTGGTCNTAGAGAGGCTGTTTTCCTGTCGAGCTGGTCATATCCGATGCCTTTCGGGCCTGGCGTCAATGTGCTATAGCGCGTAGGACAGTTCATTGATTTTCGTTCACNCCNNTATGGCCTGTGCCNAAAAANGANNCCAACTCCACTTATCCACATTGGGGGACGCCGGAGGTCTTATCCGGCGTCCCCCGCCGTGTCATCGCCCAGGCGGAGGCGACTGTACTACGCGTTCAGGGAACAGGAAACGAAGGGTACTGATGGTTTCTCTACCAGATCCCGATGAAGCCGCCGACGAGACCGATTACAAGGAGCAAGCAGATTCCCTTGATGGGCGTCCACCTTCTCTTGGTCATGAGGGCGTAGAGCATCAACGTGAGGCCCAGAGGGATGAGCTTCGGGCAGATGCCGTCGAGGATCGACTGGATGTCGACGTAGACGGGGCTCTCAACGTTGGTATTGACGGTAACCTCGCTATAGCCGTTGCCAAGGTCGACGACGGTTGCATCCTCGAAGTTGGACACGTCATCGTTGCTCACGATCGAGGCGATGGCCGTGGCCGTGTTGGTGGTGCCGTTNGGNATCTTNAGGCCNAGCTTGGTGCCGCCNTAGCACACGGTCAGGCAGCCGATGACGAAGACGCCGAGGATGGAGGCGGCGCGAGTGAACTCTTTCGCGTTTGCCGTCAGCATGTCGATGGCACCGACGCCCATCTTGTAGGACATGTTCATGAGCCAGAAGCGGATGACGAACTGGAAGANGTTGAACACGATCAGGAAGATGAACGGTGCTGCAAGGTTGCCGGAAATGGCCATGTTGGACGTAATGCCAGCCGTGATCGGCACGAGGGTGAACCAGAACAGNGCGTCNCCGATGCCACCGAGCGGACCCATTGCGGCCACGCGGACGGCACGGATGGTGGGGATGTCGACCTTGTTCTGCTCGAGCGACAGCACGATGCCCATCACGAACGTGACCAGGAAGGGATGCGTGTTGAAGAACTCCATGTTGTGGCTCATGGAAGCCGCAAGGTCGTCCTTGTTGTCGGCGTGAATCTTCTCCAGGCCGGGAAGGATGCCNTACAGCCAACCGCAGGACTGCATGCGCTCGTAGTTGAACGAGCCCTGGAGGAACAGNGAGCGCCAGACCATCTTGTTGAGGGTCTTCTGGTCAAGAGCGGGCGCGGGGGTGGTGTTCTGGTAGGTGTCAGGAATGACGTAATTCTCGTTAGATGCCATCCTCTTCGTCACCTCCATTAGCGGCAAGCGCAGGCGCGGCCGTCTTGAACTTGGTCTGAATCTGATAGTCCCAGAACGCGATGCCAAAGCCGATGAGGGCAAGGATGATCAGCGCCGGGCTGGAGAGGGTCGCGTTTGCGATAACGATGTTGGCGGCCGCGAAGCCCATGAAGTAGAAGCCCCAGAGCTCGCCGGANACCATGACCTTGAGCAGGATGGCGAAGCCGACGAAGCGCATCATGCCACCAGCCGCAGAGAGACCGGTCATGAGCCAAGTCGGGATTGCGCTGGCCAGGGTCTGGCCGAAGGTGGCGCCGCCGACGAAGAACAGCGCGCAGATGAGGCCGAAGATGAGGCCGAGGGCGACCATTGCAAGGATGTTGATGCGCTCGATGCCCTTGACGTCGGCATTGTGGGCGCACGCATCAGCCTTTGCCATAACGGGGGACATAATCGTGAAGATAAGGGTAACGCCGTACTGTCCGAGCAGNGAGAACGGGATTGCNAGNCCNACGGCNGTGTTGGCATCGACATGCATGCTGATGCCGAGAACGGTGGCCATGATGCCGCCGATGACGGCATTGGGTGGTTGCGCACCTCCGACAGGCATGTTACCGATGGTCATGAGCTGGTACGTACCGCCGATGATAAGGCCGGTTTGCACGTCTCCGAGGATAAGACCGATAACGGCACCGGTCACGATGGGCTGGTACAAGGACTCGAGGAAGCTGAACTGGTCGATNCCGCAGATNAAGCCNACNANGAAGACCAGAAGCACCTGAATCGCGCTGTATTCCATATCCCATTCCTCCTTTCAGATTTGTCTCGCTCCATCAATGAGGAGCTTCCTTGTCCCTCACCAGGAGGGACTTCTATGCTGATCGCACCTAGGCGAACAGCTTATCGGTGTCCTCCACGGGCGTGGTNGGCACCCTNCGAATNTCGAGCTCGNCNCCTCCTTCCTGTATNTCCCTGAACGCCTGGACATCGGCATCATTCACGGCAACGCAAGTGGCGACCTGACGCTTTCCTTCCGCCATGTGCATGTTGCCGATGTTCACCTTCTTGATTGGGACCCCGCCCTTGATCAGCGTGAGGACGTCTTCGGGGTTCTCGCAGATGATGAAGATCTTCTGACGGGGAGCCGCCTTGTGGATGACCTCGATGGTCTTCTGCAGGGAGAAGTAGCGGGTGGCCACGCCAGAGGGCGCCGCCATGTCCATGAGGTTCTGGCGCATCTTGTTGCCAGCCAGAGGGCGCCGCCATGTCCATGAGGTTCTGGCGCATCTTGTTGCCAGCAACCGCGTCATTGGCCACCAGGATGAGGTTGGCACCGATGGTGCCGTTCCACTGGGTGGCAACCTGGCCGTGGATAAGCCTGTTGTCGATGCGGGTGAGTAGGATGTTTGGCTCGCTCATGTGTCTGCCTTTCTAGTAAGGGTGCCGGCCGCCTGCCATGGCACCTTGCGCTCCCACGCGTGGGAGCAAGTACACCTGTCTTGCAATGGGCCGTTGGACGTCGGGGGGGGACGCCCGCCGCCCATTGCCTCGTCTCGTCTCTAGAGGTCGAGTTCCTTCGTCTTGCCCACGATCTGCTGGACGGATGCGCGCGAGACCTCGAGGACGGCGCCGGACTTGACCTCAACGTCGCAGGTGTCCTCGCCCACGCGCACGAGCTTGCCGTAGATGCCGCTCGCGAGCACAACCCGCTGACCGCAGGCCATCGTGGTGTGAATCTCCTCGTAGTACTTCTTCTGACGCTTGACGTTACGAGTGCTGATGACGAAGTAGATAAGCACGATGATCGTGAGCAGGATGAGAAGTGCTATCGAAGCTCCGAGCACATACTGTCCGAGGTTTTCCATCAGATGCCGCCTCCGTTGCCAGCGGAGTCATCTGCCGCGGGCTCGGGTTCGAGCTCGAGCACCTTGTGGGCGACGCCCATGGTGCCTGCCGTGAGGGCCGCATCGATGACTTCGGTCCGAGAGGCGCCGAAGNCTCGCTCCGAGCAGGACTCGAGCAGCATCGGAAGATTGCAGCCTGCGACGACATCAACGTTGCCGAGCGTCGCCGCCGCAATCATGGACTGGTTGAAGGGCGTTCCGCCCATGAGATCGCAAAAGACAACCGCGCCCTCGGGGTTTTTGGCGGCCGTCGCGATGACGCTCGCGATGGTGTCGCCATAGCTTGCCGCGCCCTCCTCAAGGAAGGGAACGACCGTGAACTGCTCCTGCGGACCGGCAATCATCTCGAGTGCTCCAGCCATGCCAGGAGCAAAGGTTGCATGCCCCGTAATGACAAAGTCGACCATGTGCATCTCCTCTCCCCCACCTCTTCGGTGCCCTTACTGGTTGTTGGGGTCCAACTGGTTACTACCAGATACCGTAAGAGCATTGTATGCGAGTGAAGATTATGTGGATAGAGTCACCACATCTTCACCACGTGAGTGGTAGTTTATTTGACACAAGCGGATTTTATTGGGTTTTAACTGCGGTTATTTGACTTGAAACTAATTGGTCATCCTCTGCAACAAGAAGGAAATTTCTCGTGCTTTCTAGAAACGAAGCTTCTACCAATACAACATATTTAAGCTGCAGAAACGTTAACTGGTATCTTCTTAATGACCGTTTCTAATTCCATTCTTATGCTTTGATACAAAGATGGAAAACAAGACTCGCAAGCATTCATAAGTGAACGATTCCATATCAATCACCTTGACCACTATACTAATATAACAGTCATTACCTGCACTTTTGCTAGTCTCTTAAAAAAGGCTGACCCTATGGCCGCCACATCCCCGTCTGCGGGCATCCGGCGGCCGTTCACGACCGGACCATCTGGAGCGGGGTTCAAATAAGGCGTTATACTGGTTATAACCAGTTATCTAGGAGGGCTTTCATCCGCCCTCCTCCCCCTTCTCGGGCGCGGTGGTCTTTTACTCCCCTGACCACCGCGCCCCACTCGAACAAATCGGGAGGTCAGATGATCTGCACCGTCACGCTCAACACGTCCATCGACAAGGCCTATCGCCTCGAGTCCCCACTCGCCGATGGGGCCGTGCAGCGAGTGGCCGTCTGCACGGACAGCGCGGGCGGCAAGGGTCTGAATGCCGCCCGCGCAATCGCCACCTGCGGTGAGGACGTCGTCGCGACGGGCTTTGTGGGGGGGCACACGGGGCAGCTCCTCTGTGACCTCCTCGCACGCGATGACATCGCCGAGCGATTCGTGCGGACCAAGGCCGAGACCCGTTGCTGCATAAACGTCCTCGAGCCGTCCGGACGCTCCACGGAGTTTCTCGAGCCTGGTCGCGAGGTATATAAAGATGAGGTCAACGCCCTCATCGAGAGAATCGGCGAGCTCGCCGCACAGGCCGACGTCGTCACCTTCAACGGCAGCGTCCCAAAGGGCATGGACAGCACTGTCTACGCAGACCTCGTGGGCCGCGTGCGTGCTGCGGGAAAGCCCTGCATTCTCGACACGTCGGGCTCTCTTCTCGAGCAGGGCATTCGGGCGCTTCCGACCATGGTCAAGCCCAACACCGACGAGATCGGACAGATTCTCGGGCGGAGCGTATCGAACATCGATGAGGTCTGTGTCGCCGCACGCGAGCTTCATGACCGTGGGATCGAGCAGGTCGTCGTCTCGCTCGGGGGCGACGGTGCCGTCATGGCGTGCTCGGCGGGTCTCTTCAGGGGTCGCGCGCCCAAGATCGAGGTCGTGAACCCCGTCGGGTCCGGCGATACGATGGTCGGGGCCTTTGCTGTGGCGATCGCCCGTGGGCTCGCTCCCGCCGACCAGCTTGCATATGCCATGAGCTGCGCGAGCGCCAACTGCCTGAGCGCATCCACCGGCCACTTCGACCCCTCCGTGGCCACGGATCTTCTCGCTGGGACCATCGTCACGAGAATTGACTAGCAAGGCGTCCCCCCATCACCTTGCATCCTCCCATTGCACGTCCGTTTCCACGGCAAAGCTCCCATCCCGTACGGTCCCCACGGCCGTATCATGTTGGGGTATANGTNCTCACTCGCAANCGAAGGGCAGGAAGCAATGGTTTCTCGCGTCTACGTGGAGAAGAAGGAAGGCTTTGACGGAGAGGCAAGGGCCCTCTCGCACGAGCTGAGGCACATGCTCGGCATCGGAGGTCTCGACAACCTACGTCTCATCAACCGCTACGACGTCGAAGGCATTACCGAGGNCCTCTTCGNGNCCTGCGTGCCCACGGTCTTCTCCGAGCCCCAGACCGACAACGCCACGCGCGACATGCCCAAGGTCGTCGAAGGCTCCGCGGTCTTTGCGGTCGAGTCGCTGCCAGGACAGTTTGACCAGCGTGCGGATTCCGCGAGCGANTGCGTCCAGCTCATCAGCCAGGGCGAGCGCCCCATGGTTCGCTCCGCCAAGGTGTACGTGCTCGAGGGCGAGCTCTCCGACGGAGACGTCGAGGCCGTCAAGCGCTACGTGATNAACCCGGTCGAGGCACGGGAGGCCTCGCTCGAACCCCGGGAGACCCTCAAGACGAGCTATCCCAAGCCCGGCATGGTCGAGGTCCTCGCCGACTTCCTCGGCCTCGACGATACCCAGCTCCAGGCCTTCATTGACGAGCGCGGCCTTGCCATGGACCTCGCCGACATCAGGTTCTGCCAGAGCTACTTTGCCTCCGAGGGTAGGGTGCCCACGATCACCGAGATCAGAATGATCGACACCTACTGGTCGGACCACTGCCGCCANACCACCTTCGGCACCAACCTCGAGCACCTGCAGATAGACGACACCGTCGTTGCCGCGGCCTTTGAGAAGTACCTCCGGATGCGCCACGAGCTCGGTCGTGATGATCGCCCGGTCACCCTCATGGACATGGGNACNATCGGCGCCAAGTGGCTCAAGGCAGAGGGCATCCTCAAGGACCTCGATGAGTCGGAGGAGATCAACGCCTGCACCGTCAAGGTGAAGGTCGACGTGAACGGCACCGACGAGGACTGGCTCTTCCTCTTCAAGAACGAGACCCACAACCACCCCACCGAGATCGAGCCCTTCGGCGGCGCAGCCACCTGTATCGGCGGCGCCATCCGCGACCCGCTCTCCGGTCGCTCCTACGTATACCAGGCCATGCGCGTGACAGGCGCAGCCGATCCCACGGCCCCCGTCTCCGAAACGCTGCCCGGCAAGCTCCCGCAGCGCAAGCTCGTGCGCACGGCCGCCGCGGGCTACTCCTCCTACGGCAACCAGATCGGTCTTGCCACCGGCCAGGTCTCNGAGATCTACCACCCCGGCTATGTGGCAAAGCGCATGGAGATCGGCGCCGTGGTGGGTGCCACACCTGCCAGCCACGTGCGTCGCGAGTGCCCTGCGCCGGGCGACAAGATCGTACTTCTCGGCGGGCGCACCGGCCGCGACGGCATCGGAGGCGCCACCGGCTCATCCAAGGCCCATAACGTCGAGTCGCTCGAGAAGGACGGAGCCGAGGTACAGAAGGGCAACGCGCCCGTGGAGCGCAAGCTCCAGCGCCTCTTCCGTCGCGAGGACGCCTGCAGGCTCATCAAGCGCTGCAACGACTTTGGCGCCGGCGGCGTGAGCGTCGCCATCGGCGAGCTGGCCGACGGCCTCTTCATCGACCTCGACAAGGTCCCCAAGAAGTACGAGGGCCTCGACGGGACCGAGCTGGCAATCTCCGAGAGCCAGGAGCGCATGGCCGTGGCCCTCTCCCCCGAGGACGTGGATGAGTTCCTGGGCTATGCGCGCGAGGAGAACCTCGAAGCGACCGTCGTCGCCGAGGTCACCAAGGAGCCGCGGTTGCGCATGACGTGGGATGGCGAGAAGATCGTCGACGTGAGTCGCGAGTTCCTCGCCTCGAACGGCGCTCCCAAGAACGCCGACGTTCGCGTGAGGCTTCCGCAGGAGTACGCCCGCGACTGGGCCGGCGACACGCTGGCCGAGAAGATGGAGTCCCTCGTCACCGACCTCAACGTAGCCTCGAACAAGGGACTCTCCGAACGTTTTGACTCCACCATCGGCGCAGCCACGGTGCTCATGCCCTTTGGCGGCCGCACACAGCTCACGCCCGCCATGGCCATGGCCGCCAAGCTGCCCGTCGACGGCGAGACCACCACGTGCTCCGGCATGGCCTGGGGCTTCAACCCCTACCTCATGAGCGCCAACCAGTTTACCGGTGCCTATCTCTCCGTGGTTGAGTCCGTCTCGCGCCTCGTCGCCGCCGGGTTCGAGCACGAGCGCTTCTACCTCACCTTCCAGGAGTACTTCGAGCGGCTCCGTGACGATCCGAGCCGCTGGGGCAAGCCAACGGCCGCCCTCCTCGGCGCGCTCATGGCCCAGGTCGACCTCGGCATCGGCTCCATCGGTGGCAAGGACTCGATGTCCGGCTCCTTCGAAGACCTCGACGTACCGCCCACGCTCGTCTCGTTTGCCACGGGTCTCGGCAAGGTCGACAACGTCACGTCGCCTGAGTTCAAGAAGGCTGGCCACCGCGTGGTCGTGGTCGTTCCCAACTACAAGGATGACGGCATCACACCCGAACCAGACTCCCTTCTCGCCGTGTACTTCCTGGTCGAAGGCCTCATTCGCGACGGGTCGGCCCTGGCCGTCTCCACGCCAGGCTATGGCTGCATGGCAGAGGCGCTCTTCAAGATGTGCGTGGGCAACTTCCTGGGCATCCACGTGGAGCCCGCGTTCACGGTCGAGTCGCTTTTCTACCCNGCGTANGGNTCCTTCGTGCTCGAGATCTCGGACGACGCCGCGATCGAAGAGATTCCGGAAAACGTCACGATATCCATTCTCGGCAACACCATCGCGCAGTACGCGCTCGAGGCCTGCGGCGAGAAGGTCACGCTGCTCGAACTCCAGCGCAAATGGGAGAACGCACTCGAGGACGTCTTCCCATATCAGGGCAAGGCCGAAAGCCCCGAGATTCATCCCATCAGCTTCTATCCCGACCAGGCGGGCGTCGAGGTCCATCATCACACCGTTGCCAGCAAGATCGCCAGGCCGCGTGTGATCATCCCCGTATTTCCAGGCACCAACTGCGAGTACGACACCGAACGAGCCTTCCGCCGCGCCGGNGCCGAGCCNCGCTCGCTCGTGATNAANAACCTCACNCCGCANGCCGTCTCCGAGAGCGTTGACCGCNATGGTCAGNGCCATCGGAGAGAGCCAGATCATCATGATTCCCGGCGGCTTCTCGGGCGGAGACGAGCCTGATGGCTCCGCCAAGTTCATCACGGCCTTCTTCCGCAACCCCGCGGTTACCGAAGCCGTTCGTGACCTCCTTCAGAGTCGCGACGGCCTTATCCTGGGCATCTGCAATGGCTTCCAGGCGCTCGTCAAGCTCGGCCTCGTTCCCTATGGCGACATCATCGACATGAGCGATGCCTGCCCGACGCTCACCTACAACACCATAGGCCGCCACCAGAGCCGGATCGTGCGCACGCGCGTGGCATCCAACATCTCGCCCTGGCTCTCCAGATGCNANGTGGGNGANGTCCACAANGTNGCGATCAGCCANGGCGAGGGTCGCTTCGTCGCATCCAAGGAACAGCTCGACGAGCTCATGAGCAGGGGCCAGATCGCGGCGCAGTACGTTAATGCCGACCGAATGCCCTCGATGAGCTATCGCTCCAACCCCAACGGATCCTATCTCGCGATCGAGGCGATCACCAGCCCTGACGGTCGTGTCCTTGGCAAGATGGGCCATTCCGAGCGCGCGGGCAAGGGACTGTACAAGAACATCCCCGGCAACAAGTTCCAGCCGCTNTTNGAGGGTGGCGTGGACTACTTCGCCTAACCTGGAAAAGGTGACAGGTATCTTTTCCAGGTTTTCCGGCGGCCCACTGGACCCCGAGGAACAACGGACGTAAATACCCAAGGCGGCCCCAGAGTTTTTCGGGGCCGCCGCTCAATGACCAGAAACCTGGAAAAGATACCTGTCACCTTTTCCAGGTTAGGAGACGCACATGACCGAAGGCACCATCGCCACCAGCAAGAGGCCGTTTCTCACCACCACGACGGGTGTGCTCCTTGGCTGTCTCGCATGCTGCGCCCTCTGGGGCTCGGCCTTTCCGTGCATCAAGATCGGCTATGCGCTCTTCTCCGTCGACGCCACCGACACGGCCTCCCAGATGCTCTTCGCCGGCGTTCGCTTTATGCTCGCAGGCGCCATGGTGGTCGTCGGCGTAGGCGCGGCGCAACGCCGCCCGCTCGTCCCTGCCCGCCGCGACTGGCCCGCCATCCTCGCCCTCGCCACGTTCCAGACCTTTCTGCAGTATCTCTTCTTCTACCAGGGCCTCTCAAAGGCGTCCGGCGTCACGAGCTCCATCATCGAAGGCAGCTCGAGCTTCATCGCCATCCTCTTCGCAGCGCTCGTCTTTCGCTCCGAACGACTTACCGGCCGCAAGCTGGCCGGCTGCGCGCTGGGCTTCGCGGGAGTCGTGCTCATCAACCTTACGAGCGTCGGCGTCAACCCCAACATGCGCTTCGACGGCGAGGGATTCATCCTGATCTCCACCTGCGCGTCAGCCATGTCAACCTGCCTCATCCAGCGCTTCTCGGCNACGCATGACCCCGTCNTGCTCTCGGGNTGGCAGTTTCTCGTGGGCGGCGTCGCACTCACGACCACGGGCCTGGTCGGCGGCGGACACCTCGAACCGACGGGCGTGCAGGCCTGGGCGCTTCTCGCCTACATGGGCTTCATCTCGGCGGCGGNGTACTCGATCTGGTCGCTCCTGCTTCGCGTGAACCCTGTGTCGCGCATCTCGGTCTTTGGGTTCATGAACCCGGTCTTTGGCGTGGTTCTCTCCGCGATCCTGCTTTCTGAAGGATCGGTCATCGAGCCGTGGCGCGCCGTGGCGGCTCTCGCCCTCATCTCGGTGGGCATCGTAATCGTCAACCGTGCAACCGCGAAGAAGAACGTCTAGCACCTGGCTCCACATGCGACATTTAGATGCGCGCCACGCCGCTTTCGCGGGCGGCCCTGGCGACGGCCTCGGCCACTGCCGGAGCGACGCGCTTGTCAAAGGCGCCGGGAATGACGTAGTCCGCGGCGCGATGCTCGTCATCCACGAGGCTGGCGATGGCGTAGGCGGCGGCCTCCATCATGTCGTCGTTGATGTCCGAGGCGCGCACGTCGAGGGCCCCGCGGAAGATGCCCGGAAACGCGAGCACGTTGTTGATCTGGTTGGGGAAGTCGGAGCGGCCCGTCGCGGCGACGGCGGCGCCGGCGGCAAGCGCCTCGTCGGGCATGATCTCCGGCACGGGGTTGGCGCAGGCGAAGACGATCGGGTCCTTGGCCATGGTGCGAACCATGTCCTGCGTAAGCACGCCTGGCTTGGAGACGCCCACGAAGACATCGGCGCCCCTGATGGCATCGGCGAGGAGACCCTCCACGTTCTCGCGGTTGGTCCAGACGGCAACTTCCCGCTTCACGGGGTTGAGACCCTCGCGGCCCTCGTAGATGGCACCGGTGTGATCGCAGATAATGATGTCGCGCACGCCCATGCGCTTCATGAGCTTGGCAATGGAGATGCCCGCGGCACCNGCNCCGGAGAAGACCACCTTGAGCGACGAGATCTCGCGCCCGGTGAGCTTGCAGGCGTTGATGAGGGCGGCGCAGGTGACAACGGCAGTACCGTGCTGGTCATCGTGGAATACGGGAATGTCGCAGGTCTCCTTGAGACGCCGCTCTATCTCGAAGCAGCGCGGCGCGGAGATGTCCTCGAGGTTCACGCCGCCAAAGGAACCAGCGAGCAGCTGTACGGTGCGGACAATCTCGTCCACGTCGTTGGAGCGGATGCACAGCGGGAAGGCGTCCACGTCGGCGAAGGTCTTGAAGAGGGCNCACTTNCCCTCCATGACGGGCATGCCGGCCTCGGGGCCGATGTTGCCCAGGCCGAGCACCGCCGAGCCGTCGGTGATGACGGCCACGAGGTTGTTTCGGCGCGTGTATACGTAAGAGAGGTCGAGGTCCTTCTGGATCTCGAGGCAGGGCTGTGCGACGCCCGGCGTGTAGGCAACGGCCAAGTCCTCGGGGGTCTCGATCTTGGCACGGCTCACGACCTCGATCTTGCCGTTCCACCGCTTGTGCATGTCGAGCGCATACTGCTTGGCGTCCTCTGCCATGACGCTTCCTCTCTCGTAGGTTCAAGGCAACATGACAAGTTTAATCGCACGGGCGAGAAATGCCACGGCATGTTCCGCGTCTCCACAGAGCACGTGCGCGGTCACTTCTCCCGTCTCTCACCGAGCGAGCGACTCCGAGGGCCTCGCGCCGTCCTACCATGAGAGCGTCACCGTTGACGCTCGGAGGAGCACGCCATGTCAAAGACCGTCAAGCACNTACTNGCCGCCGTTCTCTCNCTGGTGGTTCTCGNCGNAGCGGTGNTGGGCATCTATGTCATCTACCTCGAGGCGAACTACTCGCGCATCGCGGACGACACCGATGCCGAGGTCACTGCCACCACGTCGACGGCGGGCACCGTCAACGTAGGCCAGACGTACACGGCCGCGACCTACAACATCGGCTTTGGCGCCTATACGCCCGACTACACCTTCTTCATGGACGAAGGCTACATGGCGGACGGCACCAAGACCGTGGGCACGCACTCTTGTGCCGTAAGCGAGGAGAGCGAGCTCGCCTGCACCAACGGCGACATCTCGCTCCTCTCCACGATCAACGAGGATGGCACCGCGCCCGACTTCATCCTCCTGCAGGAGGTCGACACCGACTCCGACCGCAGCTACCACGTTAACCAGCGCTCGCTTATCACCGACGCCTTCCCCGGCTATACCACGTACTTCGCGTATAACTTCCGCAGCGCCTACCTGGCCTACCCCCTCGGGGAGCCAATCGGAACCATCAACTCCGGCCTGCTCACGCTGTCGAAGCTACGCGCGAGCTCCTCCGTTCGCCGTAGCTATCCCATCGACGAGAGCTTCCCCACCAAGTTCTTCGACCTCGACCGCTGCTTCGTGGTCATGCGCTACCCCACGAGCGACGGACATGAGCTCGTGCTCGTAAACAGCCACATGTCGGCCTACGACAAGGGCGGCACCGTGCGTGCGCGACAGCTCAATATGATCTGCTCGTTCATTTCGTCCGAGTATGCTAAGGGCAACTACGTGATCGTGGGAGGCGACTTCAACCACGCCCTCTGCGGTTCGGTTGACCTCTACGAGTCGCAGCAGCTCACTCCCGACTGGGTGGCCGAGCTCGACAGCTCGGAGCTGCCGGATGGTTTCTCCGTGGTGCAGGCAAGCAACCTAGCTGACGTGGCCAGCTGCCGCGGCGATGACATACCATACGAGAAGGGCGTCACCTATACCGTGACCATCGACGGGTTCATCGTGTCCAACAACGTGACCGCCACGGCCGCGAACGTCGATAACGGCTTCGAGTACAGCGACCACAACCCCGTAAGGCTCACGTTCTCGCTCGGCGCGAGCGCATAGGGGGTGCCATGGGAAGAAGCGTGCTCATAGCTGACACCACCCGCGATGAGCGTATCGAGATTGTCCATCATGCGCTGGCGTTCTGCGGAGACAGCAGCTGCGAGACATGCAGCGGTTGCTCCATGGGTGTGGGCGCCATCGACGCGATGTTTCAGCCCTACATAGATGGCAAGCTCGAAATCGCCGAGATAAACTCCCTCCACGCCGCCAAAGCCTACGTTCACGGCTANTGCAGGCTCCACCAGCGCGCCACGGATCCCGCGATGCGGTAGAGCGGCGGGCGAAGGTCTCGGTCGGCCTTTGCGAGCGCCTCGCGGATGGGCAGGGATTGCGGGCAGTGGGTCTCACATAGGCCGCAGCGCACGCACTGGGTGGCGAATGCCGGCTCGCGTCGCAGGCTCACCGTCTGCCAGTACTCCTTGCGACCGACGTCACGCCTCTCGGTGTACATCTCGTTCCAGCACCGGAAGGTACCGGGAATGTCCACGCCCTTGGGACAAGGCATGCAGTAGCCGCAGCCCGTACAGCCGATCTTGACCCGCTCGGCAATGGCGGCCTTCACGTGCTCCACCAGCGCAAGGTCATCTGCTCCAAACTCGCCCACCTCGGCCTCGCTCGCCACACGGCAGTTCTCCTCCACCATCGACACCGAGTTCATGCCCGAAAGCACGCATGTGACCTGCGGTTGGTTGTAGAGCCACCGAAACGCGAGCTCCGCCGGGCTCCAGCCGCACGNGCTNGCGGCNATGGCCTCGCNNGCCTCCTTGGGCAGCAGGTCCACGAGCTTGCCCCCTCGCAGCGGCTCCATGACCACCACGGGAATCCCGCGATCGGCGGCAGCAAGAAGGCCCGCGCGTCCCGCCTGCGCGTTCTCGTCGAGATAGTTGTACTGAATCTGACAGAAGTCCCAGTCGTAGGCAGCCAGCACCTTGAGNAACATCTCGGTGTTTCCNTGAAACGAGAACCCGATGTTGCGAACCTGGCCCGACGCCCTCTTGTCCGCGATCCAGTCCTCTATGCCCAGCGAGACGAGCTTCTCCCAAGCCGTCACATCGGTGAGCATATGCATGAGGTAGTAATCCACGTGGTCGGTGCGCAGCCGACGAAGCTGCTCGTCAAAGTAGCGGTCGATGGCGCCGCGTCCCTTGATGAGATACTGCGGCAGCTTGGTGGCTATGCTCACGCGGCTGCGCGCGTTGTTGCGCTCGAGAATCCGACCGAGCGCNTCCTCGCTCCCGGGATAGATGTAAGCCGTGTCAAAGTAGTTTACGCCCAGCTCGATGGCACGCATGACCTGCGCCTCGGCAGCAGCAAGATCGATGCCCGAGCTAGAGCGCTGCCAGCGCATGCAGCCAAAGCCAAGGAGTGAGACGGACTCGCCGTTGCGGTCGTTGCGATACTGCATGCTNCCTCCAGAGGGAGTGGGACAAANGGNCNGGCCCCATTGTCCCACCCCGAAGGCATTACTCGCTTACGATCGGTACAAAGCGATAGGTGTTGCAGTCCACGTAGCCGCGGTTAGTCAGACGCAGGTCAGGTATGCACGCGAGCGAGAGCAGGCCCATCGTCATGAACGGNCTCGGCATGGTGCAGCCCATGTCGGACCAAGCCTTCTCCACCCCGCGAACCTCCGCGGAGACCTCCTCCACCGCCTTCGGGCTCATGAGCCCAAGAATGGGTAGCTTGACCAGACCGAGAACGCGTCCGTCCTGAACGGCCGCCTCACCACCGCCGCAGTCGATGAGCGTCTGCGCGGCTAGGGCCATATCCTCGTCGTTATCACCAACGACAAGCAGGTTGTGGGCATCGTGAGCCACGGTCTGCGCAAGCGCGCCGTGAATGCCGAAGCCCCTCGAAAAACCCGCGGCATAGGTGCCGGTATCGTGATGACGCTCAAAGACGAAGGCCTTGAGGATGTCCTGGTCTGGCAGGCACTGCAGACAGCCGTCGACCACGGGAACGCGAACGTGCTCCTCGCTCGTCACGGTGAGCCCCGGGAGAGACCTCATGACGCGCACCTCGGCATCGCCGTCAGGCAGCCGCTCGCCCTCGGGTCCGACGGCCGGAATTCTGAACGTGTCGGGCTCGATCTTGGTGGCCACGTGCATCGAGTTGAACACGAAGTCCGGCCATGGGTAGGGTCCGGGCGAGAAGAGAGGCTGCCCGTCCTCGGCCACGACCTCGCCGTCAATGATTACGCGCATGGCGCTGAAGTCACGCAGGTTGTCAAGAAACACCAGGTCAGCACACTTACCAGGGGCAACGGAGCCCATGTCGCCCGCCACTTCGAAGCACTGGGCAACGTTGATGGTGACCATCTGAATGGCAGTGATCGGGTCGATGCCGTACTCTACGGCCTTGCGCAGGATACGGTCGAGNTGCCCCTCGGAGACGAGCGTCTCGGGGTGGTTGTCATCGGAGACGAGNCACACGAGACGCGTGTCGATGCCACGACCGACGATCGCCTTCGAGAGCTCCCGGAGGTTATGCCATGCCGAGCCCTCACGCATGAGCGCATACTGGCCCATGCGAATCTTGGCCGTAACGTCGCAGGCATGCGTTGACTCGTGGCAGCACGAGACTCCGGANGCGATGTATGCCGCAAGCAGGCGATCGGTATCGGGTACGGTGAAGTGACCTGTCACGACCTTGCCCGCCTTGAGGGTCTCGTTGATTTCCTCGATAGGGTTGTCCTGACAGCCCAGGACGCCGGGGTCGTTCATCATCTCGCCGAGCCCCACCACGGAGTCCCAGGTCATGGTCTCGCGGATGTCNTCGGNATCNATCTTGGAGCCGGTATCCTCAAAGCCGGGCACCGCCGGCACGCAGGAGCCAGGGGTAATCATGCACTTGAGAGGCACACGCTCCGAATCCCTTTGCAGCTCCCTGAGGGCATCGAGGCCGGCAACGTTCATGGCCTCGTGCGGGTCCCAGTAGATGCCGGAGGTGCCGTGGGGCACGACGGCACGGGCGTACTCCGAAGGTCCGATCATGGCGGACTCCACGTGAATGTGGCCGTCCATAAAGGCGGGGGCCACGTAGGAACCGGCAGCATCGATGACCCTGGTCTTGGGGCCGATACAGTGCTCGGCGGTGTTTCTCCCGATACCCAGATATGCCACGCGTCCCTCGGCGATGGCGATGTCGGNGTCATCGAGCAGCTCNTGNGTGGTCACGCTCACGAGCGTAGCGTGCCTGATGACCATATCGGCTGGCTCTTGGCCTTGCGCGACCTTGATGAGCGTACGGTTGCACTCCCACAGCGGCTTCTTGCAGAACTTGTTAATCATGCGCTGCCTCCCATTCATCCTGGTTGTTGCAAGCCAGTCTAGCCGCTACCGCCGTAAGAAGAAGCGTGAGTCTTATTGACAGGCGGCGACGATTCGATGGCGGGGAAAAGCGCAGGTCATCACCACGCATCGCTTCACACATTCGACACGGCAGCCCAAGGAAGACTCATGACGGCAGGAGACCTGCAGAAAAAGCCGCCAAATGGACGGGTCTCTAAAACGGGCTATCTAACAGAACGATTTATTTACACGTTATTGCAGGTAACGCATATGCAAAATAGATCCTCGATAAGGGCTCGGGTACCTAGCTCAAAACGAATCGTCCATTTGGCCGTTTTTTCTGCAGGTGCCGTCTTGTCTGCTCTCACACCGTGCCGCCACAACGACCACGTATACTTGATGCCCGTCGCGTACCACGTGCGAACCCGATACCGAAAGGACCCCCATGAGCGAGGCAAAGAACCCCCAGGACACCTGCGTGCTCATTACGGGCGGCGCCGGCTTCATCGGTAGCCACACCGTTGTCGAGCTACTCCAGAACGGCTACCGCGCAATAATCGTCGACGACCTCTCCAACGCATCGGCAAAGGTCATCGACCGCATAGAGACCATCGTCGGCCCGCAGGCCGCGGCCAACCTCTCCTTCTACGAGGCCGACGTCAACGACCGCTCGGCGCTTGAGCGCATCTTCTCCGAGAATGCAATCGATCGCGTGATTCACTTTGCCGGCTTCAAGGCCGTGGGCGAGTCCGTATCCAAGCCCATCGAGTACTACAGCAACAACCTCGGCAATACGCTTACGCTCGTAGACGTCATGCGTAGNCANGGCGTGAAGTCNATCATCTTCTCCAGCTCGGCAACCGTCTATGGTGACCCCGACAGCCTACCTCTCACAGAGAAGAGCCCCAAGAAGGCCGCCACCAACCCCTACGGATGGACCAAGTGGATGATCGAGCAGATCCTCACCGACCTCCACACCGCCGACCCCGAGTGGAACGTCGTGCTCCTCCGCTACTTCAACCCCATCGGCGCTCATCCCTCTGGACTCATGGGCGAGGATCCCAANGGCATNCCCAACAACCTCGTGCCCTACGTCGCACAGGTAGCCATCGGAAAGCGCGACGCGGTCCACATCTTTGGCAATGACTACGACACCCCCGATGGCACGGGCGTGCGTGACTATATCCACGTGTGCGATCTTGCCTCAGGCCACGCCGCTGCTCTTACCTGGATGAACGGGCGCAAGGGCGTGGAGATTTTCAATCTTGGCACAGGCAAGGGCAGCTCGGTCCTCGACATCGTGAAGGCCTTCTCCGCCGCCTGCGGCAGGGAACTCCCCTATGTGGTCGAACCCCGTCGTGCCGGCGATGTGACCGCCAACTACGCTGACTGCACCAAGGCGCGAGAGCAGATGGGCTGGACGGCACGGTATGACATCAACGACATGTGCCGTGACTCCTGGAACTGGCAGTCNCANAACCCCAANGGNTANGAGGGGTAGGNAGCATGNCCNCCACCAGNNACAGTGGCGCGACCTTCGCNGCATATCTCGCCGAGAAGCGTCACGTCATTGAGGCCTACATCGAGACGCATGCGCCCGCGCCACTTTCAGAAGAGCTCACGGCACCCGATCTCGATCGCTATCTCTATACGCCGCTCGCGCGCTTCACTGCATCGGGGGGCAAGCGAACGAGACCCGCGTTGTGTCTTCTCGGCTGCGAGGCCGTAGGTGGCACGGACGCGCTGGCGCTCTCGAGCGCCGCGGCGATCGAGGACTTTCAGTCGGCGGCGCTCATCCATGACGACATCGCCGACGAGGGCGAACTGCGCCGTGGCAAGCCCTGCGTCTACCTCTCCGAGGGAACGGGCATAGCCATCAATGTGGGCGACCTTGCACTCGTCGCCGTGACGGCGAAGATTCTGCGAGACGAGACGCTCGAACCCGCCGTCCGCATGCGCGTGCTCGAAGGGCTCGTCTCCATGGAGGAACGCACGCTCGAGGGCCAGGCACTTGACCTCGGCTGGGTTCGCGACGGCCGCTGGGACGTGAGCACCCGTGACTACCTCTGCATGGCAAGCCACAAGACCGCGTTCTACTCCGCAGCCACGCCACTCTCCGTGGGCGCCATCTGCGGCGGCGGAACCGACGAGCAGATCGAGGCGCTCGGCTCCTTTGGCATGGACGCAGGACTGGCCTTCCAGCTCCAGGATGACCTGCTCAACCTCGTGGGCAATGCCGTCGCACAGGGCAAGGACTTCCGCTCCGACATCACCGAAGGCAAGCGTACGATGATTGTGACGTGGGCCATCGAACATTTGGCAGGCACTGAGAGAGGCGAGCTCGTCTCGATTCTCTCGTCACACGTGACCGACACCGCCACGCTTCGGCGCGGGGTGGAGCTCATGGAGATGTCAGGTGCCATCGCAGCCGTATGCGAGTATGCGCACTCACTGGCGCAGAGCGCCAAGAACGACCTTGCGGGGGTCAAACTTGCAGACGGCACGCGTCAGGTGCTCGAATCTATGGCAGACTTCTTCGTGGAGCGCACCGAATAGGCGCTCGCCGCGATTCACGTGTTAGAGGGGGAACATGGAACCGATCAGGGAAGGCGCTTGCGGCGCTGCCGTAGAGGACATACAGGAGCGACTCGGCTCCCTTGGCTACAGCATCGCCGATATCGAGCTCGCCGAAAGCAGCTTTGGGAAGTCGACGGGCACGGCCATCGCACGCTTTAGGCTCGACCACGACCTCCCCCTCGGTGACGTGCTTGACGCGGCAACGTGGGCGGCACTCGTAGACGAATGCTACCAGCTTGGCGATCGCACCCTCTATCTACGTCTCCCCAACTTTCACGGCAACGACGTACGCCAGCTCCAGGAACGCCTCAACATCCTCGGCTTTTCCTGCGGAACCGTAGACGGCCTGTACGGCGTGCACACCGAAGCCGCTGTCAAGCAGTTCCAAGAGAGCGTGGGCGCGCTGCCCGACGGCATGGCCTTTCCGGACACCTTCGACGCCATCGAGCGCCTGCGCCACGTATGGGCTGGCAAGCCCGCCAATGGACCTCATCCACAGGGGGGCATGGGCTTCGCACGTGCCGCAAGCGTACTCGAGGGGGCATGCATCGCCATCTCCGGCGACGACCCCATCTCGCGCAACGTAGCAGGGCGCATCGTCAATCTCGCCAACGCCACCTCCGACAAGAACTCCCTTGGGCTGGCCGATTTCCGCGAGGGAATCCCCGCTGACGCGAAGGCACTCATCCTACTTTCGACCACGCCACCTACTCAGAGCCTGAAGGTCGGCAGCATTGACATGGATGACCTCGAAACGCTTCCCCGACGCCTGCGGTCTGCCTACGAGAGCGCGCGCGGGACCAAGCCTGTCGTCCGCATCGAACTGCCCGTGGGGGCGGGTTTTGATGGCACTTTCACCTTGGGAGACGCGCAGACCTATGCGGTTCTGCTGCTTGACGCCGTCTGCGCCGCATTTGACGGCGTCGAGCTCTAGGCTCTAGGACCGATGTTCATCTTGGCCTCACGACGGTGCTTCGCACCCTTGCGAGGCGTAAGGTCTGATAGACTCTCTCCGAGCGAGTAGCGCACTGGGGTATCGTCTAATGGTTAGGACACGGGTTTTTGGTGCCTGCAATATAGGTTCGACTCCTATTACCCCAGCCAATAAGAAAACAGCATGTCAGACGGTGTAAATCTGGGTGTCTGCTCACTAAGATATACCACGTGGTACCAACGCTGGTACCAACGCTGGTACCAAAACTTCCTAGTCCCTCACGCGAGCGGTGGTGTTCTCACCCGTGAGCGGTAACCCCGAACGACGATTCGGGCCTTGGATACGGGGAAAGCATGACAAGTCTCGGCCTATCGGGCCTCCTTCGTGATTTTAAGTTGTGATTTTTATTTATCGAGAGGCACTCCGACGACTGCTGCAACGAGGACGACTGGAGCGGCAGGGGCATTGAGAATAGACCAGATCATGGTACGTCCTTCCCGAAGTCTGGAACCGTTCTATCGAAGTACAGTCATGACGCCAATGATGCGCTCGGACACAGTTGGCTAGAACGCTTCATCCGACATGCCCACCGCGATAAGGGTGCATGGGGTTCGCCTCCCACGGCCTCGACCTTATTGGCGCCCTTTCGGGAGGACCCCGGAACGATGCACATCGAAGCGATAGTCATCGTTCTTCAGCACAGCTTGAGTGGCAGGTCACACGACGTCGGTCGTGAAGCCCCCCCGCGTGGATGGCTTGATGCCTATCTAAGCCAAACGTTGCAGATAACGACGTTTTCTCCGATATGGTCATTAAATAGTGTCGTTATCCGCAACGTTTGGCTATCGCACAATAGGCACCCGCTCATGCAGGCAGACCTTGCCCTGTAGCCGTAAACACTCGTGCCGGCAATCGGTCCAAAGGTACCTTGAGGCGACATGGCCTTTCGGTAGGTCGCTCACTTCTCGGGACTTGTTTTGGAGAACAGTTCATGGAGACTTCTGCTGGTGTCCTCGAGGGCACTTCCCGCGCTATCATGTTTTTGTAAGGGACCCACCTTTCCCGATGGAGGCACCCGAATGCCCATAACCGCGATTGTCCTTGCCGCTGGCGAGGGAACGCGAATGAAGTCCCACCATCCTAAAGTCATGCACAAGCTCCTCGATAAGCCACTGGTCTGGTGGGTTGTTCGTGCAGCTCGTGCGGCTGGCGCCGAGCGTACGATCATCGTCGTGGGCAACGGCGCACAGGAGGTTCGCGATTTCTTTGCCGCTGACAATGACGTCGAGTTCGTCGAGCAGGCCGAGCGCCTTGGTACGGGTCACGCCGTAAAGATCGTGAGGGATGCCATCGGCGGCTTCCACGGTCCTGTGGTCGTGCTCCCCGGCGACAGCCCCCTCATCCGTCCCGATACCATTCGGACGCTCGTCAGCACCACCACCTCAAACCACAACGCCTGCACTGTTCTCACCATGACTCCGCCCGACCCCACGGGATATGGCAGGGTCCTCCGCGAGAACGGCATGGTCAAGGCAATCATCGAGCACAAGGACTGCACGCCCGACCAGCGCAAGCAGCTCACGGAGTGCAACTCTGCCACGTACTGCTTCTGTGGCCGTCGACTCGCCGAGAACGTGGACAAGATCGGTAACGCCAACGTCCAGCATGAGTATTACCTCACTGACATGGTGGGCATCTTCGTCGGTTTCGGCGAGCCCGTCGGCGCCGTCTGCTGCAGCGATGTCACCGAGCTTCTCGGGGTGAACTCGCGCATCCAGCTCGCCGAGGCCACAAAGGCCATGCAACGTCGCATCAACGATGACCTCATGACGTCCGGCGTCTCGATGCTTGACCCTGACCAGGTCTGGGTCGGCCCCGAGGCAACCGTCGGCCAGGATACCATCCTCCTTCCCCAGACCTTCATCTGGGGCAAGACCACCGTGGGCTCCGACTGCGTGATCGGCCCCAACAGCCGCCTCACCGATGCCGTCGTGGGCAATGGCTGCACCGTCGACGAGACCGTCATCGTCGACTCCGCCATCGACGATGACGTCAGCTGCGGGCCGCGGGCCTACCTGCGTGGCCACACCCACCTGCACAGCCACGCCAAGGCCGGCACCCATGTGGAGCTCAAGAACTCGACCGTGGGCGAGGGCTCCAAGGTCCCGCACCTCTCTTACATCGGCGACTGCCAGATGGGCACCGACGTCAACGTCGGCGGCGGCTCCATCACCTGCAACTACGACGGCAAGCACAAGAGTCGCACCACCATCGGTGACCACGTCTTCATTGGTTCTGACACGATGATGGTCGCGCCGGTCAGCATTGGTGACAACGCCCTCGTGGGCGCAAGCTCCTGCATTACGCACGACGTCCCCGCTGGCGCGCTCGCACTCGAGCGCAGCCAGCAGACAATCAAGGCAAACTGGGCAACTGAGTATTGGAAGCGCTTGGAGAAAGAGGACTAAAGAGATGTACGAGAACCTTTGCGAACCGCTNAACGTGGTGAAGAACATCAGGCTCTACACTGGTTCGGGAAACCCCGGACTCTCACAGAACATTGCTGATATCCTGCACCTGCCCCTCTCTGGCCTCATGCTGGAGAAGTTCGCCAACGGCGAGACCTACGCCCGCTTCGAGGAGACCGTACGCGGCTGCGAGGTCTTCTTCATCCAGACGCTTGCCGGCACAAACGTGAACGACCTTCTCATGGAAACCCTCATCGTCTCCGACGCCGCCACGCGCGCATCCGCGGCGAGCTTCACTGCCGTCATCCCCCATTACGGCTATGCTCGTCAGGACCGCAAGGCCGCCTCTCGCGAGCCCATCACCGCGCGCCTCGTCGCCAACCTGCTCGAGGCAGCTGGCGTCGACCGAGTGATCACGCTCGACCTCCACTCCAATCAGATCCAGGGCTTCTTCGACATTCCCGTCACGCACCTCACCGCCCTCTATCTGTTTGGCGATTACTTCAAGACCAAGGACTTCGACTGGGACAACACCGTCGTCGTCTCTCCCGACATGGGTCGTGCCAAGGTGGCCAAGAAGCTCTCCGACTACCTGGGTTGCGAGGTCGCCATCGCTCACAAGGGTCGTCCNAAGCACAATGCCGCCGAGGTCATGGGCATCATCGGCAACATCAAGGGTAAGACATGCATCGTCAATGACGATATGATCGACACGGGCGGCACCCTCGTCGGGTCCATCAACAAGCTCAAGGACATGGGCGCGGGTGACATCTACATCAGCGCCACGCACGGCATCTTCTCCGGCAAGGCGCTCGAGCGTCTCGAGACCGCCCCCATCGTGGAGTGCGTCGTGACCGATGCCATCCCCTGCGCGATGGCAAACGTGCCCGGCTCCAAGATAAAGCAGATCTCCGTTGCCCAGGAGCTCTCCGACGCCATCTATAACGTCTATGCGAACAAGTCCGTGAGCGGCGTCTCAGGCGGTCCCGCCGACATGTAGCCCGTCCGCTCTGCTCGCATCGTCCGGGTGGCATCGGAGCACCGGTGCCGCCCGTTTTGGTTGGAGATTCCATGCCGGTAACGCCAAAAGACGTCCGCATCGTGTTCGGTCTCGGCAATCCCGGCACCGAATACGAGCTCACGCGCCACAACGTCGGCTTTCTCGCGGTAGACGCGATCGCCGCCCGAGCTGGCGTGCGCTACTGGAAGAGCGAGGCGGGTTGCATGGTCGCGGCCATGGAGGCGCCTGACGGACGAGAGCTGCTTCTCGCCAAGCCCCAGGACTTCATGAACACGAGNGGCGGNCCCGTCTCAAAGCTCGCGCGCGCCCATCATGTCCAGCCTGCCGAGATCCTCGTGGTACATGACGAGGTCGACCTCGACGCGGGTCTGGTTCGCGTGAAGTTCGGAGGCGGACTCAACGCCCATAACGGCCTGCGCTCCATTGCAGACAAGCTCGGGACCCGCGACTTCGCCCGCGTCCGCGTGGGAATCAGCCGTCCGCCAGGACGCATGGACGTTGCGACCTACGTCCTGAGACAGCTCAAGGGAAACCTTGCCGACGGGCTTCGGCTCGATGCCGAGCACGCGGCGGATGCCGTGGAAACCTGTCTGGAGCGAGGCGTCACGTGGACCGAAACGAACTTTCGCTAGATAAGCGATTGCCAGCTCAGCCGTATCGTGGTCTCCGATGTGGGAAGTCGTTGCAAAGGTCGGGCAAACCCCGATCGGCATCCGTTTTCTTGTGTATCAAGTGTAAGATTGAAACGCNAATCTGCCTGCNTNGNNNGAGCNCTGCCGNNNGAGCAGGNACNCGCTCGAGTCNNNGNNGGCNTGAGGACANNNGATCGTTCAGGAGAGGAGTTCGGTTTAATGTACAAGATCCTCGATAAGACACAGTTCTCGGAGAAGGTGTTCAAGTTTCGCATCGAGGCACCGGAGATGGCCAAGCATGCACATGCAGGCCAGTTCCTTATGGTGCGCGCCAACGAGACCGCAGAGCGNGTCCCGTTCACNTTNGCGGACTGGAACCCCAGCGAGGGCTGGGTCGAGTTCATCTTCATGGTAATCGGCAAGACCACCACGATGCTTTCCACCTATGAGCCCGGCGACATCCTCGAAGACGTCACCGGCCCGCTCGGCCAGCCGACCGATCTCGGCGAGGGCACGTGGGCGGTCATCGGCGGCGGCGTCGGTCTCGCCATCGCGTTCCCCGTCGCGCGCCAGCTCGCGGCCACCGGCCACGAGGTTCACGCCATCATGGGTGCCCGTACCAAGGACCTGCTTCTCCTCGAGGACCAGTTCCGCTCGGAATTCGACGACGAGCACATCCACATCACCACGGATGACGGCTCCTATGGCGAGAAGGGCGTCGTGACCATCCCGCTCGAGAGACTTCTTCAGTCCGGCGAGGTCAATCATGTCTTCTGCGTCGGNCCNGTTCCCATGATGAAGTTCTCCACCATGACCGCGGAGAAGTACGGCACCCCGATCATCGCCTCCCTCAACCCGATCATGGTCGACGGCACGGGCATGTGCGGGTGCTGCCGCGTCGAGATCGATGGCGTGACGAAGTTCGCCTGCGTCGACGGCCCCGACTTCGATGCCACCAAGGTCGACTGGAACGACCTCCGCGCGCGTCAGGCCGCATATCGTACCGAGGAAGGCCAGTCTCTCAAGGCCTATGAGGAGGCGAACTGCGCATGCCACAGATAAACGGCGTTTTCAAGCCCGACATGACCTCTCCGCGCGTCTCGGACAACGAGGAGCCGGCAGAGGAGCGCGCCAAGGACTTNCGNCCNGTNGATANGGGCTTCACCAAAGAGATGGCTATAGCCGAGGCGAACCGTTGCATGGACTGCAAGAAACCCCTTTGCGTCCAGGGTTGCCCCGTNAACATCAACATCCCGAAGTTCATCGAGAAGATGCGCGACGGAGACTTCGGNGGCGCCCTCGACGCCATNCACGAGGANTCNATGCTNCCCGCCATCTGNGGNCGCGTCTGCCCNCAGGAGAACCAGTGCGAGGGCAAGTGCATCAGGGGCAAGAAGAGCCAGCCNGTCGCCATCGGTCAGCTCGAGCGCTTCCTGGGCGACCAGCCCGAGCTCGCGTCCATGCCCAAGATGGCTCCCAGGAACGGTAAGAAGGTCGCCGTCGTCGGCTCTGGCCCCTCAGGCATCACCTGCGCCGGCGAACTCGCTCGTCGCGGCTTTGACGTCACGGTCTTCGAGGCCTTCTTCACCGGCGGTGGCGTGCTCGTCTACGGCATCCCCGAGTTCCGTCTCCCCAAGGCGGTCGTGAAGCGCGAGATCGACGGTCTCGAGACGCTTGGCGTCAAGTTCAAGTACAACTCGGTCGTCGGCCGCATCACCAACGCCGACGAGCTCTTCGCCGAGGGCTACGATGCCATCTACATCGCCACTGGNGCAGGTCTCCCCAAGTTCCTCAACATCCCGGGCGAGAACCTCCCGAACGTCTACTTCGCCAACGAGTACCTCACGCGCGTCAACCTCATGAAGGCGAACAAGTTCCCCGAGTACGACACCCCCACCAAGCGCGGCAAGAACGTCGTGGTCTTCGGCGGCGGCAACGTGGCAATGGACGCCGTACGCACCGCCAAGCGCCTTGGTGCCGACCGCGCCATCATCGCCTACCGTCGTACCGAGGACGAGATGCCTGCCCGTAAGGCCGAGCTGCATCACGCCAAGGCCGAGGGCATCGAGGTCATGCCGCTCGTCTCGCCGGTAGAGTTCCTCAAGGGCGAGGACGGCAACGTCTGNGGCGTGCGCGTNCAGAAGATGGAGCTCGGCGCACCCGACGCCTCTGGTCGTCGTCGCCCAGTCCCCATCGAGGGCGCCATCGAGGACATCCCCTGCGATGTGGCCATCTCGGCCATCGGCACCAACGCCAACCCGTTCGCGAAGATGATTGGCGACATCGAGCTCAACAAGTGGGGCTACATCGTCGCCGATGAGGAGGGCCACACCTCCGATCCGCGCATCTGGGCCGGCGGCGACATCGTCACCGGTGCCGCAACGGTCATCCTGGCCATGGGCGCCGGCAAGACCGCTGCCGCATCCATCGACGAGGCGCTTTCCAAGTAGGTTCGTTCCAGACCAAGCACGCACGGGAGCCAGTCACCCCACGGTGACCGGCTCCTTTTTTCGTCATTGCGACTCGGTCGTACTCGTCTGCAGGACTACCCCAGTGGGGGCATGGGCTCCCACGCCGGATCATGCAGGATCTCTCGCGCTTCGTGCCAGCCCTCGTTGAGTCGCGCCATGCCCGAGCGAAAGTGTCCTCGGTCGACGATGACAAGGCGGATGATTTCCTTGGCATAGGTGAGAAAGGTGCCGAAGGCGTAGCCCACGGGATTGTAGTCACCNTGGAGCTGNAANTAGCGTGCCANNTANGCACGGTTACGCGTGATGTAGAGTCGCGTCATGTCAGACGTGGAGTTGAGTTGGCGCACGGAGCCGATCTCCTTGTTGGCTACCTCGCGTTCTCGGCTGAGAACGAAGTCGGGAATGAGGATGACCTTGTCGACCTTGCTTGCAAGGTAGCCATAGCACGCGTCGTCAAGATAGATGAAGAAGCGCCTGTCGGGAAGGCCGATCTTCTCGGGCACGGTGCGGCGGAAGAAGCCGCCCTCGAAGCAGAGCGCATTGCACTCCTTGTACTCCTCGCCCTGCTTCCACGAGGCCCGCGAGAGCGGGTTGTATATGGCGAGCGCGGTGCTGAAGCGATACTGCCAGAAGAAGGCACCACCGTCGAAGTCGCGCCGCTGCCCCTGTATGGCATCGGCCCGGTCACACCAGCGATCGAGAACCTCGAGGCCATCCGGCTCCACCGACACGTCGTCGTCCATGACCCAGAACCACTCGGCACCAAGNTCGTAGGCNATGCGCACNCCCTCGCAGAAGCCCCCCGAGCCGCCGGTGTTCTCCTTCTGTGGAGCATAGACAACGCGTCCCACACCACCCTGAGCGTCGGGGTCATCGAGGGCGTCGCCCCAGAGTTCATGCACGCGCTCCGAGAACTCCTGCACGAGTAGCGCCGTCTGTTCGGAGTCTTCGTTGTCGATCACCACAACGCGCCAGGGCGCCACGGTGAGACGCTCGATCGAGTCAAAGAGGCCCGCAAGCAGCTTTTGTCGCCTGAAGGTCACGATGACGATGGCCGGTCTTCTCATGGTCCGTCCAAAGNTAGATGGTTTTCGGCTCGGCGGCCGCGTCCTAGTATTATAGAGTACGGCCGTATGCNCATCCNGGCATGCGCCATCNCNAGGAGGACACGTGAACGNCACCCACTCTGACACGCATAAGGTTTCGGTCATCGTTCCCATCTGCAACGTGGAGCGCTACCTCGACCAGTGTCTTTTGAGCATCGAGAGACAGACCTTCGGCAACCTCGAGGTGATCTGCCTCAACGACGGCTCTAAGGACGGCTCGTCCGCCATCGCACACGCGCATGCCGAGCGAGACGCCCGCATCAGCGTGGTGGACAAACCCAACGAGGGATACGGGGCCACCTGCAACCGGGGTCTCGACCTTGCGACGGGAGACTACGTTGCCATCGTGGAGCCGGATGACTACCTCGAGCCCGGCATGTACGGCAACCTCGTNGCCTTTGGNGANACCTTCGNCAGCCCCGTCGATGTGATTCGTGCCCCGTACTGGCGCCTCTTCGAGTTCCCTGACAAAAGCTCGCAGCGTGTGACCTGCGCCTACAAAGGTCGCGTCAATCCGCCGTCGCAGCCCTTCTCGGTGGGTGACGGCATCGAGCTCCTCGGTCACCACCCATCCATCTGGTCGGCCATCTACCGCACGGACTACCTTCGAAAGACGGACATCCGCTTTGTCGAGGTACCAGGGGCGGGATGGGCCGACAACCCCTTCCTCTTCGAGACGCTCTGCCAGACCGATCGCATCGCCTANCTTGACAAGCCCTACTACAACTACCGCGAGAACGGCCTCGCCGAGGCCATGGCGTTTGCCAAGAAAAATCCGCTCGTACCTCTTGCCAGGTGGAACGACTGCATGGACGTCGTCGAGCGAATCGGCGTCACCGACAGGCGCGTCCTCTCGGCCGTCATGCTGCGCGGCATCAACTACTGTCAGATAACGGAAGCCGCCGCGGGCATCGGCGCCCCTGGCGTGGCAGACGCCATCGACGCAAGCCTTCGCCGCATGAATCCCGACCTCGTCCTCGGTGACGCGCGGATACGTCCTGCCGTGCGGAGCAGGTTTGCCGCATCCATGGGTCTTCCGGAACGCAGGTTCGATACGCTCGGATACCTCGCACACCTCGCTGACGAGGGTCTCTATCGCATACGGACAAACGGTCTCGGCTTTGCGTGGCTCACCGTGCGCGATCACCTGGGACGCAGCCGGGAGGCCTCGAGCAAGTAGGGCGCTTCTGCGAAGCCTATACGAAGGAGTCGGGCGCGATGGTGTCCGACCCCACGCATTTGCGCATGAGCGAGGCGAGCCACGCCTGCGCGTAGGTGAGGCCCACGTTGCCCGAGCGGATGGGCGAGACGAGCGCCTTTGCCGTCCCGCTCTGTGGCCGCGCGACCGACGCCGCAAGCTTCGCNCGATCGGTGNNGATCATGGTAGCCACGAGCTGCCGACGCTCGGCGTTGGACATGCCGTATCTCCCAGCGCACACATCCTCGATGCAATCGACAAGTCGCTCGAGGTAGCGGCGNTGGAGCATCTCCATGCTCGCCGAGTCCCCTTCAAGACCCCAGTGGCGATAGAGTTGGACGAGGTCCTCGTGCTCGGTCTCCAGACGCTCATACTCTCCCGCGATGGCGTCGGCGGCGTTCTGCAGCGAGCGCTCCACGTGGTAGCGCACGGTACCCGTCACACCGACGCGCTCAACGTCTCGCAGGAAGCTCGTCACGAATGAGTGGTCATCGAAGGACGAAGAGTCAGGCCGTATGCCGCAGGCATCAACGACTTCGCGAGAGAAGAGCTTGCCGCTCGTGGGCAGAAGCTGTCCCGTGTCAAAGAGCTGCCATGCTGCGGCACGAAAGTCATGCTGGGTGATGAAGACGCTTCGAGGGCCATCGACCCTAACCGAGGCGCCACGAGAGTTGCCCTTGCGATGGATGCCGAGTGAGAAGCCGCCCACTACGAGGTCGAGGTGATTATCCTCGGCCATGCCCACGAGCTCGGAGATAAACGTTGGCTCGGCCCAGCCGTCCTGGTCGAACACGAGAACGTAGTCGCCGTCGCAGCTGCCGAGCGCAAGATCGAAAGCCGAGCATGTGCCATGGGCGGGCGTCCTGAGCACCTGCATGCGCACGTCTCGCTCGGCAGAAGCCGCGAGTAGGGCACCGGTACGGTCGGTCGAGCCATCATCCACCGCCACGATCTCGCAGTGGCCATACGTCTGGTTGTGGATGCTCTCGATGGCCCGCCGAACTGACGTCTCGGCGTTATGGGCCAAGACGATGACTGAGACGAGCGGAGTGTTATGNGATGCGCCCGACATTCTTCGAAGCGACTTCCTTCCCCAAAGAGCCGACTTCACCTTCGTTCGCATGAACAANCANAGAGTATCAGTCNCCAANCAACCGCATGTGGAGGGGNTGTANANGCNNNTCGATTACAACAGAACCACAGACCCGGCAAGGGCGGGCGGTTGAGTTGTGACGGCATGCGGCCTAGGAGACGAGAAGACCGACGGCCTGGTTGAGCGCAACGACATCCACCAGCTGATAGCCCGTCTCCGCCGTAGACCCATCCCCTGCCGTTGTGGTCTCGGCATACGTGGCGGCGTCCACGCGGCCGATGCCAGAGCCTCCCGCAGCCTTGACTTCGCCAGCAAACGTGATCAACGAATCGGCACTCATGTCGGTGTCCATGACATCGAGAAGGGAGCCGTTGTCGGTGACGAAGTTGTCTGCCGTGGAGCCCGAGGCACCCGCCACGAGACCGAGGATGTCGTCCACGGACGAGGTGGTCACGATGACGTGNTCAAACGATACGTTGGTGGCCGAGAAGAGCGGCTGGACGACCGCGGCGGCACCTGATGCGGCACAGAGGTCGGCGAGAGCGTAGCTGGTGTCGCTGGACGTCACCTTGACGGCGGTGGGAATATTCGCCACGATGGCCGTACCTTGGGTCTCGTTCACGACGACTGCGTAGGCACCCGAGAGCGTGCAGCCGGCCCCGCCGAGGGAGTCGGTCGTAAGGACCAGCACCTTGTTGAAGGTATCCCCAGATGCGGTGTGCCCGTCGATGTTGGAGGCGACGCTCACGCCAGAAATGGCGTCCTCGAGGTTGTTGTCACCGAGGCGAAATTCGTGCTGGACGCGCGTCCAAAGCGTTAGGCAGATGAGCACCGCGACCACGATCGCAGCCACGACCACGACGAGCGCGATGATGTTGCGATAGGGATTTTCGCGAGGAACGTCCGTCCGCTCAAAGCGCTCACGCTGTCTTGGCATTGTCCGCATCTCCCCTACGCTCGAACTACGTGCTCTTAATCAAAAAATGATACCAAGACTTGTAACGAAGAGTCCGACTATTACCCCCACCGCATAGACAAACGCCGTGACGAGAAGGTTCTGTCGCATGTCAGCATTTGTGCGGAAGAGGACGAGCAGGCCAAGACCACCAGATGTGAGCAGACCCGCCAGCATGGGACCAGTAGAGAGAACGCCGTCGAGATAAAGCTCGGTGATGGCCACGCTCGCGCCACAATTGGGAATGAGTCCCACCAACGCCGCAAGGAAGGTCGCGCGTATGGGGTGGTTGCTCAGGACGGTTGCCAGGACATCCGTACCCATGCCCTCGATCACAAGACCACAGGCAAGCGTGATGAGGAAGATGAAGACCGTCACCTGCAGCGTATGCACGAGAGCCGAGCGCACGATGGCCCACTTACCGTGACCGTGGTGATGCCCACCTCCCCGGACGTCGTCCTCATCCTCGTCGCAGTGGCAGTGCTCGCGCTCGCAGAGCTCGTGGATGTGCGTATGCCCGTCACCCGAGCGATGGAGCCCGCGAAGGACCGCATCGACGGCAAGACCGACGACAAGACCGATTGCCACCTTGACCAGGATGATCGAGATGAGCCTTCCCGCCACGACGCCCTGGGCCACGCACACGGGAATGAGCTCGTCGGATGTGGAGAGAATAACCGCCACGAGCGTACCGACCGTGATGACTCTACCAGAGAAGAGCGTGGCAGCCATCGCCGAGAAGCCACACTGCGGCAGCGCTCCCAGAAGGCTGCCCACAATGGGACCAAGCCTGCCAGACGAGGCAACGAGCCTCTGCATGCGGCCCTCGGTGGAGTGCTCGATTGCCTCCATGACAAGGTAGGTGAGGAAGAGGAACGGCAGAAGCTCGAGCGTGTCGAGAACGCTATCGAGAAGAACGTCGAGAAAGAGGTCCAAAGTGGCATCCTTACCTGAGCCGCGTGCGGCGGCGAGCGAGACGGTCAGTTCTATTCCCAAGGCGAGAGGGCAGCCTCCGCATACTCCACGCCCACGAAGGTGAGTCCCGACGCAGGCGCGCAGGGGCCGGCGGCCGACCTGTCGCGAGCAGCGAGCACCTCCGCGACCCACGACGGCTTTCGATGGCCGCGGCCCACCTCCACGAGAGTACCCGCGATCGTGCGTACCATGTTGTGAAGAAAGGCATTGCCGCGGATGTCAATGACAACGAGCTCCTCGCCCGCCTCCTCGATGCGNTNNACCTCAAGCNNCGAGACGCATCTGCACGTGGGCCTGTCCACGGCGGACGTGGCCTTGCAGAAGCTCTTGAAATCATGCTCTCCCACGAGGAGTCGCGCCCCCTCCCTCATGGCATCCAAGTCCAGCGATCCGCGATACCACCAGGCATGGTCCCAGGCGAGCACGGGGCGCGCCTCGCCTGCGCCGATACGATAGCGGTAGCTGCGGGACACGGCGTCGAAGCGCGCGGAGAACCCCACGGTCGCACGGTAGAGACCACGAATGGATACGTCATCGGGCGTAAGCGCGACGAGCGAGCGCATCAGACGGTCGCCGTCGAGCTCGAGCTCGCCCTCGGTCACGGGAAGGCTCACGTACTGTGAGAGCGCATGCACGCCCGCATCGGTACGACCGGCGCAGGTGAGCTCGACTTCGCGACGAAGCGTGGTCTCGAGCGCGCGCCGCAGCTCGCCGGCCACGGTTCGCTGGGAAGGCTGCTCCGCAAAGCCAGCATATCCCGTGCCGCGATACCCAAGCCGCACGACGAGCGTCCCTGCATGCCCACTGCCGTCCATCCGCACCTCCGTCAAAGCATCATCCGCATGGAGCCTAGCCGCGCGATCATAGCGCCCCTAGGGGACATGAGGTCGAGACCCATCCTACACGAGACACACGAGCGCGGTGAATACGAGACCCCCCGCGAGCACCGACCAGTCGACCGTGCGCATCGGACCTATGAGAATGGTGCGGCGATCTCCTGAGTAGCATCGGTCTCCCATCGCAAGGGCAAGTTCGTCTGCGCGCCTAAAGAGAGACACGACGAGCGGCACGAGCACCGAAACCCGTCTGGAGAGTCTCTTGCGCACCGAACCCTCGTCAAACCTCGCCCCTCGCGCCCGCTGCGCCAACACGATTCGGTCGTACTCATCGGATGCGACGGGAATGAAGCGCAGCGCGATCGAGGTCGCCATGGCCAGGTCGCCCACGGGCACTCCAAGCCGACCGAGCGGCCGGGCGAGCGAGCTTGCTGCGTCAACCATCTGCGTGGGCATCGTCGTCGCGCAGACCACGAGCGCAAAGCCCACGAGCATGACGATTCTCGCCACGGCGAGCGTACCCCGCCACACGCCCGCACTCGACGCTCCCACCTGACCCACGATGGTAATGTCGGCACCACCCGTCACGACGACCGCGTTGGCGAGAAACGAGAGGGCGAGCACGATCGCAGCCGGCCTGAGACCCCGAGCCACAGTTCCAGGAGAGACATGGGACACGAAGAGGCAGAAAGCAAGCGACATGATGCAGAGAACGGCGGCAAGAAGCGATGTGGCGCAGAAGGCGGCCACCGTCATTGCGAGCAGCAACACGAGCTTCACGCGCGCGTCAAGCCGGTGCATGGGGGTGTCTCCCGGCATGTAGGCGCCGAGTGCGACGTGGCTAGCCATGGATGCCACCTCCCAAAAGCTCTCGAACGCGCACCTCGTAGGGCACCGGAAGACCAACCGTCTCGTAGGGCGCGGAGCTCGCCCAGGCTTCATCGGCGCCGCAGGAGGTCGCAACTCGACCATCACGCAGAAAGACAACGTGATCAGCCACGGAAAGCCACGCCCCCACCGCATGCGTAACCACCACGACCGAGGCACCGCCTCGTGCGAGCCGTCGCACGAACGCCTGCAGCCGACTACGGCCAACGGGGTCAAGCCCGGCGGAGGGCTCGTCGAGCACGTAGGCCCCATAGTCGAGCGCAACCAGACCAGCGAGAGCGACACGACGCCTCTGACCGCCCGAGAGAGAGAATGGCGGCCTGTCGAGAAGATCGTCCCCCAGTCCCATCTCGTGCGCCGCACGAGCGACGGCGGCGGTCACCTCGACCTCTCCGAGACCGATGTTTCGGGGCCCGAAGGCAATGTCATCCGCAACCGTATCAGCAAAGAGCTGCGTCTCGGGTCGTTGGAACGCCAGGCCCACGCAGCCTGGCCTCACGGGAGCGTTGTCGAGAAGCGCGACGCCGTCCTCTAGGTCGATAACCCCCGCGAGCGCGCAGGCGGCCGTCGTCTTGCCCGACCCAGAAAGGCCCGCGATGATCGTAACCCCCTCCAACGCTGCAAGCGTCACCGCATCGAGCGCCAGAACGTCTCCATAGCAGACGGTGGCCGCCTCAAGTGCGAGCTCGTGACGGGGCAGCGGGACGTCCGCATCCGCTCGTTGACCGAGAGTCCCCATCACGTCACGGCCGATGCCATGGGTGAGGGCAAAAGTCGAAAGGACGTCGGGATCGCCACAGTCTCCCGGATTCGCTCCGGCACGAACGGCAGCGCAGATTGCCCTGGCACGCGAATCTGCGTTAAGGCTCGAGAGGTTGAGCGCCTTCGCGCTGCAGAGGAAGTCCGTCGGCGTCCCCTCCCAGGCCATGCGACCTTCCTCGAGCACCACCACGCGCGTGGCATCGAGCACCGACCGCACGTCATGAGCCATCTCGAGCACCCCGACGCCCTCGTCGACGAGCGATCTTGTCAAGGCGGCCACTTCTTCGCCCGCCCTCGGATCAAGGTGGGACGTTACCTCGTCAAGCACGAGATAGCGGGGATGCATCGCGATAACGCCCGCAATGGCGACAAGCTGCTGCTGGCCGCCTGAGAGCTCCGCCGTACCCTTGTCCGCCAGATGTTCAATGTGGCATCGTACCAGCGCCTCGTGTGCCCGCAAGACGACCTCGCGTCGCTTCAGGCCAAGGTTCGCAGGGCCAAAGCACACCTCGTCAAACACNCGNGCGCTCACGAGCTGGCAGGTGGGATCCTGACGCACGTATCCCACTACGCGTACGAGGTCGACGCCCCTCTCGCCATCTGCCTGCACCTCGCCCGAAATGGGCCTTGCGGAGCCGTTCGCGATGCGCGCGAGGGTGGATTTTCCGCTTCCGTTGACACCGAGAACTGCAATCCGCTCGCCTGGCCGGACAACGATCGACACGCCGTCAAGGGCAGGTCCACCGGAGGTCGCATACGCAAAGCGAACGTTCTTGATTTCGAGCATGACCCCTCCGATCCTTGTCTCGAAAGAACGAGGGCCCCGGCATGCGCCAGAGCCCCCGAGCGGTTCTTCAGTTCCTGAGAATGCCTACTCGGCGGAGTCCTCGCTCGTGGTCTCCTCGGCCTTCTCGGCCTTCTCGGCCTTCTTTGCCTTCTTGGCGACTGGCTCGACCTTGGTGACGGCGGACTTGTCCTCGGCCTTCGCCTGAACGGGCTCGGTGACGAGCTCCATAATGACGACCTCGGCAGCATCGCCCTTGCGGGGACCAAGCTTCATGATGCGCGTATAGCCACCGTTGCGATCTGCCCACATGCCCTGCGCAGCCTTGTCAAAGACCTCGCGNACGAGCTCCTTGTTNTTGATGAGCGCAATGGCGTTGCGACGAGAGGCGAGGTCGCCCTTCTTNGCCCAGGTGATNATCNTGTCCACGTCACNNCGNATNGCCTTGGCACGCACGTCGAGGGTCTTGATGCGGTCGTTCTCGAACAGGGCACAGACTAGGCTGCGCTTCATAGCCTTGGTATGGCTAGCGTCGGTGCCGAGCTTCATGCCCCTCTTCTTGTTGTGTCTCATGGTCTAGCTTCTCCTAAGCAATACGTGCGGCGGCCTAAGCCTTGAGGGACAGACCCATGGTCTCGAGNTTGTCCTTGACTTCCTCGATGGACTTGACGCCGAAGTTTCTGATGTTGAGAAGNTCGTTCTCGGAGAACTCGACGAGCTGGCGAACCGAGTGAATGCCGGCGCGCTTGAGGCAGTTGTACGAGCGAACCGAAAGGTCCAGCTGCTCGATCTGCTTGTCAAGCTCGACGTTATCCTCCTCGACGCCCACGGCGAAGATAGAGGCGTCCTCGACGGGCTCGTCCTCGTCTGCCAGGCTCATGAACGCGGTCATGTGCTGGTTGATGATGTTCGCGGCCTCGACCACGGCATCACGCGGCGACATCGANCCGTTGGTCTCGATCTCGAGGACGAGACGGTCGTAGTCGGTGTGACGACCAACACGACACGGCTCGACGGCCTTGGCGCAACGGCGGATAGGCGAGTAGAGCGAGTCGACGCTGATGATGCCCACGGGATCGCTCTCGCGCTCGTTGTCCTCGCCAGACACATAGCCGCGACCGACGCCGATGCGCATCTGCATGGTGAGNTGCGCNCCCTCGCCGAGCGTGCANACGACATGCTCGGGATTGATGAGCTCGAACTCGGCGGGGACGAAGAAGTCGCCGCCCGTGACCGTAGCGGGACCATCGATGGAAATGGTGGCCGTCGCGGTATCGCCCGTGCCCATGGAGCTGAATACGAGGCCCTTGACGTTCAGAACGATGTCGGTGACGTCCTCATAGACGCCCTCGACGGTAGTGAACTCGTGCTGGACACCGTCAATCTGGATGGCCTCCACCGCAGCACCCTCAAGAGACGAGAGCAGAACGCGGCGCAGCGAGTTTCCGAGCGTATCACCATAGCCACGCTCGAGTGGCTCGGCACTCACGCGTGCGATGGTCTCGCTGATCTCCTCTACCGACACCTGCGGTCGGATAAATTCGGACATTGATACCTCCAAACCCGGGTCGAACTACTTGGAGTAGAGCTCGACGATGAGCTGCGCGTCGATGTCGAGGTCAATCTGGTCGCGCGTGGGAACCTGAAGAACGGTGCCCCGGAGCTTCTCGATATCAACCTCGAGCCAAGCCGGCACAGCCATGTGCTCGGAGGAGATGAGGGCCTCCTTGATGGGGAGAAGGTCCTTCGCCTTGGGAGCAACGGCGATGACGTCGCCAGCCTTCACCTTGTAGGAGGGGATGTCGACGCGCCTGCCGTTCACGACGATGTGGCCGTGACGGACGGTCTGACGAGCCTCCTTGCGGGTGCGTGCAAAGCCGAGACGAAAGACGACGTTGTCGAGACGGCATTCGAGAATGCTCATCAGGTTGTCGCCCGTAATGCCACCGCGGGCCTTGGCGAGATCGTAGTACCCACGGAACTGGTTCTCGAGGACGCCATAGATGAACTTTGCCTTCTGCTTCTCTCGAAGCTGCTGGCCATACTCGCTCTCCTGGCGCCTACGCTGCTTTGGCTGGCGGTGAGATTCCTTGTTGATGCCCATAACCACAGGGTCGATGCCGAGCTGGCGGCACCTCTTGAGGACCGGGGTCCTGTCAACTGCCATTAGTGGTGTCCTTCCTAGCTACACGCGACGACGCTTGCACGGACGGCAACCGTTGTGCGGGGTGGGGGTCTTGTCCTGGATTCCCGAAACCTCGAGGCCGGCGGCCTGGAGGGAACGGATGGCGGTCTCGCGTCCAGAGCCAGGGCCCTTGACGAAGACCGCGACCTTCTTCATCCCATGCTCCATGGCCGCCTTTGCAGCAGCCTCGGCGGCAAGCTGGGCGGCGAACGGCGTGGACTTGCGGGAACCCTTGAAGCCGACGGTACCACCAGACTGCCAGGAGATGACGTTGCCCTGGGGGTCGGTAATCGAGACGATGGTGTTGTTGAACGTGCTCTTGATGTGGGCCTGGCCCACTGCGATGTTCTTACGCTCGGAACGACGAACGCGCGTGGTGCGAGCGTTTTTCTTCTGCGGCATATTTACTCTCCCTAGGCCTTCTTCTTAGCACCGATCTGACGCTTCTTGCCCTTGCGGGTGCGAGCGTTGGTGTGGGTGCGCTGGCCATGGACGGGAAGTCCCTTACGGTGACGCAGACCACGATAGCAGCCGATCTCCATGAGACGCGCGATGTTCGTACGCACCTCACGACGAAGGTCACCCTCGGTGGTGTAGTTTGAGTCAATGTAGTCACGGATCTTGGTGACCTCGTCCTCGGTCAGATCCTTGACGCGTGTGGACGGATCGATACCAGTCTCTGCGCAAATCTTAGTAGCGCGAGTCTGGCCGATGCCGTAAAGGTAAGTGAGTCCGACCTCAACGCGCTTGTCGCGCGGCAGGTCGACGCCGTTGATACGGGCCAACTTGGTGCTCCTCTCTTAGCCCTGACGCTGCTTGTGGCGTGGGTTCTCGCAGATGACGTAAACCTTGCCATGGCGACGAATGATCTTGCACTTGTCGCACATCTTCTTAACCGAAGGACGTACCTTCATCGTCATTTCCTTCCGGTAGTTCTGGTACGAGCTAGTGGTACCTAGGCGTGTCAGGTGGTGCTGGCTCGCCATTATGTCCTCGCCCAGCCGCAGGCGTGAATATCCGCTCTCGAACGCAGCCCCTACTTGTAACGGTAGGTGATGCGTCCTCTCGTCAGGTCGTACGGGGAAATCTCCACGACGACCCTATCGCCAGGCAGGATGCGGATGTAGTTCATCCTGATCTTGCCCGAGATGGTGCAGAGAATGGTCTTTCCGTTCTCGAGCTCCACGTTGAACATGGCGTTTGGCAGAGGTTCTATGACCTTGCCCCCAAGCTCGATTGCGTCTTGCTTGCTCAAATTGCTCCCTCTCCACACTTTGACAGCGACCATTTATCATACAGAAAAAGGTAGTGCTCGTCCAGGTCGCATCATATGAACACAACGTTGGTGCCTGTAGGGTACGCCTCTAGTCCTCGCCGCCCTGCATGGGAAGCCAGGGGCCGACCTCGTCTTGGGTAAGGATGACCGGACCATCCTCGGTGATGGCGATGGTGTTCTCGTAGTGCGCGGCCGCCTTATGGTCATCGGTGACTACGGTCCAACCGTTAGCGAGCACCTCGGTACCAAAGCTTCCCAAGCTGATCATCGGCTCGATCGCAATGACCATGCCCGCCTGCAGTCGTACGCCCCTGCCGCGCTTGCCATAGTTGGGAACGTTAGGATCTTCATGCATGACATGGCCGACGCCGTGGCCGACGTACTCGCGAATGACTCCGTAGCCGTGGGACTCGGCGAGCTCCTGAACNGCNGCCCCGATGTCACCAAGNTGGTTGCCGGGAACGGCCTCGGCGATACCGGCCTTGAGGCAGTCGCGGGTGCACTCGCAAAGACCCTTGAGCTCGTCAGACACCTCACCTACGTAGAAGGTCCACGCATTGTCCCCAACCCANCCCTGGTAGGTGGCGCCGGTGTCAATCGAGATGACGTCACCTTCCTGGAGGACGGTCGCGGGCGACGGAATGCCGTGAACGATCTGCTCGTTGACTGACGAGCAGATGCTCGCGGGAAACCCGCCGTACCCCTTGAAGGTGGGGACGGCACCGTGAAGCCGGATGAAACCCTCCACCGCGTTATCAATCTCCTGCGTGGTGACCCCAGGCCTGACCATGGCCCCGGCACGGCGAAGAGCCGCCTTGGACAGAGCCCCGGCGGCCTTCATCTGTTCGATTTGACTTGCACTCTTGATGTGAATCATGCGAGCTCGAGGAGGGTCTTGACATCAGCGAAGACCTCGTCGACCGGCCTGTCCCCATCAACCTCCTTGAGAATGGAATGACCTTTGTAGTACTCGACCAGCGGTGCCGTCTGGCTCTGATACACGTCGAGGCGATGCTGAATCGTCTCAGGCTTGTCATCGTCGCGCTGGTACATCTCGCCACCGCACCTCGGACATACGTCGACGCCAGCCGGCGCGGTGTATCCGCAGGACCTGCAGGTGCGACGAGAGGAGAGGCGCTCCACGATGACGGACGGCTCAACGGATACGAGCAGGGCGGCGTCCAGCGTGCAGTCCATGGCCGCAAGCTCGGAATCGAGCGTCACGGCCTGCGAGGTGTTACGCGGGAAGCCGTCGAGGATGAAGCCCCTCTGGGCGTCATCGTCCTCGAGGCGCTCCTTGACAAGGTTGATGACGAGCTCGTCGGGAACGAGCTTGCCGGCATCCATGAAGGACTTNGCCTGCTTGCCAAGNGCNGANTGGGCCTTGACGGCGGCACGGAGGAGATCGCCTGTGGAGATGTGCGCGAAGCCGTACTCTGCGACGAGCCTCTGCGCCTGCGTACCCTTGCCTGCGCCGGGGGCGCCGAGCAGAACGATGTTCATGTCACAACCGCCTTTCCCTAGGATCGCCTGGTACCGGTAGAGCAATACGCTACGGAGCTACTTAAAGAAGCCCTCGTAGTTGTGCATCTTGAGCTGGCTCTCGATGGAGGAGAGCGTATCCATGGCAACGCCGACCATGATCAGGACGGAGGTCCCGCCAAAGGCCTGGATAAGCGAGTCGCCCGTAAACCAGAAGATGATCGTAGGGACGACGGCGAGCACGGCCATGAACAGCGCGCCGGGAAGCGTGATGTGATCGATCGTACTCTTGATATAGGCCGCGGTAGCCGCACCAGGACGCACTCCCGGAATGAAGCCGCCCTGCTTGCGAAGCTGGTCGGACGTCTCGTCGGGATTGAAGACCATCGAGGTGTAGAAGTACGCAAAGACCACGATCAAGACGACGGACAGCAGCCAGTTGATCCAGCCGGAAGAGAGGGCATCTGCGACCACGTTCACCCATCCGATGTTGGGGAAGAACACCGCAAGCTGTGCCGGCAAGTACAGAATCGCCGAGGCGAAGATGATGGGCACGACACCAGCGGTGTTGACCTTGATCGGAAGATAGGTCGACTGACCACCCATCATCTTGCGGCCAACGACGCGCTTGGCGTACTGCACCGGGATGCGCCTCTGCCCGCGCTCGACGAACACGATGAGCGGAACGATCGCCATGATGACGATGAGCGTGAGGGCGGTGAGAAGGACGTTCCCGGANGTGGTGACGGACGAGATGAGAGCAGAGGGCAGGCCGGCCATGATGTTCGCAAAGATGATGAGCGACATGCCGTTGCCAACGCCACGCTGCGTGATGACCTCNCCGAGCCACATGATNATGATGGCGCCGATAAGCATGCAGAACACGACGATGACGTTCTCAAGACCCTCTGGGATGCCCATGTCGGTAAAGCTGACGCCATAGCTCTTGAAAAGGAACAGGTAGCCGACGGCGTTGAGCAGAGCGAGGGCGATCGTGAGGTAGCGCGTGTACTGCGTGATCTTACGCTGGCCGACCTCACCCTCCTTGGCGAGCTCGCCAAGGGAGGGGATGACGGCCTGCATCATCTGCAGGATGATCTGNGCGGTGATGTACGGCATGATGCCGAGGCTGAACACCGACATGCGAGAAAGGGCACCNCCNGAGAACAGGTTGAGCACCGCCATGGCGCCGCTCGTAGACAGACCCGTCTGATAGGCGGAGAGCATGTCCTGGAATGGCGCGCCCGGAACGGGCAGGTAGGCCCCGAAGCGATACAGCAGCAGGATGGCTGCCGTAATGAGCAGCTTCTGCCTGAGCTCAGGTACGCGGAACGCGTTGGCGATTCCCTTTAGCACGCCTGCTCGACCTTTCCTCCGNCCGCCTCGATCTTTGCCTTGGCAGAGGCGGAGACCTTGTCCACCTTGACGGTCAGAGCCTTGGTGAGCTCACCGTCTCCGAGGACCTTTACTGGAACATAGGCGTGCTTGATGACGCCCTTCGCGACGAGCGCCTCGGAGTCAACCGTCTCTCCAGACTCGAAGAGGTCCTCGAGACGGGCGACGTTGACCGGAGCGAACTCGACGCGACCATGGTTGGTGAAGCCGGGAAGCTTGGGGAGACGCATCGCGAGTGGCTGCTGACCACCCTCGAAGCCTGCGCCCTTGCCGCCACCNGCACGNGANAGCTGNCCTTTGGTACCGCGNCCNGCNGTNGTGCCNTGNCCNGACGAGTTACCGCGACCGATGCGCTTACGGTTCTTCTTGGAACCCTCCGCCGGGCGGAGATCATTGAGCTGCATGTGCGTGACTCCTAGTTCTCTTCAACATCAACAAGGTGCTTGACCTTGAAGATCATTCCACGGACGCTCGGGTTGTCGGGCAGCTCCGAGCAGTCACCGATCTTGCGAAGGCCCATGGCNCGGCAGGTGGCCGTCTGATCCTTCTTGACGGAGGCCACGGCGCTGCGAACGAGCGTGACCTTGAGGGTCTTGTCTGCCATGACTAGTGCTCCTTCCCGACGAACATCTCGGAAACGGTGATGCCACGGCGCTCCGCTGCCTGGGCGGGGCTGGAGAGCGACTTCAGGCCCTCGGCGGCAGCCTTGATGATGTTGAGGGCGTTATCGGTACCGAGAGACTTGGAGAGCACGTTGGTGATACCAGCGAGCTCGAAGAGCGGACGGACCGGGCCACCGGCGATGACGCCGGTACCAGGAACAGCCGGCTTGATGAGGACGCGGCCTGCACCAAAGTGGCCCTCGACGGTATGAGGAACGGTACCACCCTCGGTAACGGGCACGTGGAACATGTTCTTCTTGGCGTCTTCGACGCCCTTCTGGATGGCCAGGGGCACCTCGGCGGACTTACCCATACCGAGGCCGACGTTACCCTTGCCGTCACCAACGACGACGAGGGCGACAAGGGACATGCGCGAGCCACCCTTGACGACCTTGGTGACGCGATGGATGTATACGACGCGCTCCTGGAGGTCAGTCTCCTGCTGGCGCTTGCGATCACGAGGCATTCTGATTCCTCCTAGAACTTCAGGCCCGCATTGCGGGCACCGTCTGCCAGAGCCTTGACGCGTCCGTGATAGATGCGACCACCGCGGTCGAACATGACCGTGGTGACGCCCTTCTCGACGGCGCGCTTGCCGATGAGCTCGCCCACGAACTCGGCGGCCTCCTTGTTGGANCCAATCTTGCCNGTTGCCCTGAACTCTGCATCGAGGGTCGAGGCGGAGCAGATGGTCTTGCTGTCGGCATCATCAATCAGCTGCGCGTAGATGTGCGCGTTTGAGCGATGCACGCTCAGGCGCGGACGCTCGGCGGTACCGAAGATCTTCGAGCGAACGCGGCGCTCGCGGCGCTTGAGGTTCGCCTTCTTCGCTTGGCACTTGTTCATTCTTTCTCCTTTGACGTGCCATCACCTAACGGGGTGATGGTCTTAGCTGGAGGCTAGGCTTACTTGGCAGCCTTGCCGAGCTTCCTCCTGATGTGCTCGCCCGCATAGTGAATGCCCTTGCCCTTGTACGGCTCGGGCGGACGCTTCATGCGAATCTCGGCNGCAACCTGACCGACCTGCTCCTTGGAGATGCCCTGCACCGTGATGTGGGTGTTGTCGGGGACCACGAAGCTGATGTTCTCGGGGGCCGGGAAGATGACGGGATGCGAATAGCCGAGGGAGAGGTCGAGGTCCTTGCCCTTGAGAGCGGCGCGATAGCCGACGCCAGTGAGCTCGAGCTTCTTCTCGAAGCCNTCGGAGACTCCGACGACCATGTTGTTGATGAGGGTACGGGTGAGACCCTGCTGCGCGTTGGAGGCGGTGGTGTCGTCCACGCGATTGACGAGAACCTCCTCGCCTTCGTGCTTGATCTCAACGAGCTCAGAGAAGGTGCGCGTGAGCTCACCCTTGGCACCCTTGACGTTAACGGTGTTGTTATCAACTGTCACAGTGACTCCGGCGGGAATCACGACAGGCTNCTTACCAATACGAGACACGGTAGTCTCCTTTCGTTCCTGCCGAGAGTTACCAGATGTAGGCGATGATCTCGCCGCCGATGCNCTGCTTGCGNGCATCGCGGTCNCACATCATGCCTTTGGAGGTTGAGATGACGGCAGTGCCGAGACCGCCGAGGACACGAGGAAGCTTGTCCGCAGTAGTGTAGATGCGCAGGCCCGGCTTGGAGATGCGCTTGATGCCACTGATGACGCGGGCACGCCTGACACCGTACTTGAGGGTGATGTGGAGGGTCTTCTGAGGCGTGGTGTCCTCGACGGAGTACCCCTCGACGTAACCCTCCTCGCAGATGACGCGTGCAATCTCGACCAGAACCTTGCTCGACGGCATGGACACATCGGGCTTGCCTGCCGAGTTCGCATTGCGNATGCGCGTCAGCATGTCTGAAATGGGATCGGTAACCTTCATTGATCCTTCTCCTTCGTTATTGATGAACCTGCACGTCCGGTTCGCCCACACCCATGGCAGGAGCGCCTGAACGTGAGAGCATGGCGTCCTACCAGCTTGCCTTGCGGACGCCAGGAAGCTCGCCCTTGCTCGCAAGCTCGCGGAAGCACACGCGGCACAGGCCGAACTCGCGATAGACGGAGTGGGGACGCCCACAGCGCTGGCAGCGGTTCTGCGTGCGCGACGAGTACTTCGGCTCGCGCGATGCCTTGACGATCATCGATGTCTTAGCCACAAATCCTCCTTCATTGCACTCTTGACGGCTCCAGACCATCCAGAGCCGACTTTTTACTATAGACCTACTCCTGCTTGAACGGGAAGTGGAAGGCAGCGAGCAGCGCCTTGCCCTCCTCGTCATTGGGGGCGGTGGTCACGATGGTGATGTCCATGCCACGGGTGTGATCAACCTTGTCGAAATCGATCTCGGGGAAGATCAGCTGCTCGGTGACGCCCATGGAGAAGTTGCCACGCCCGTCGAAGCTCTTCGGGGAGATGCCACGAAAGTCGCGGATGCGAGGGATGGCGATGGAGATGAGGCGATCGAGGAACTCCCACATACGGTCGCCGCGAAGGGTGACCTTGGCACCGATGGGCATGCCGGCGCGAAGGTGGAAGGTGGCGATGGACTTGCGCGCGTGGGTCACGAGCGGCTGCTGGCCAGTGATGGCGCGCAGGTCGGCAACGGCACCGTCGATGGCCTTGGCATCGGTAGCGGCCTCGCCGACGCCCATGTTCACGACAATCTTATCGAACTTGGGAATCTGATTCACGTTGCCATAGTTGAACTGCTTCTGGAGCTCGTCGCGCACGGTGGCGTAGTACTGCTCCTTGAGGCGCGGGACGTACTTCTCGTTCTCTGCCATTANNGNCTCTCCTTGANTCTCGGTCGGATTACGTGCGGGGTTTCCGTCCTCGCACAACCCGCGGCGGTATGCCCGGGACCTTATCTGCATCTCGAGACAGAACTCTCCCCTGAATAGAGACGCAAAGNAGNATATTATGCCTTTTTCCTGNGAAAATCNAGNCNCTGAGATCATTCGCTGGAAGTACACATTGACTTTCCGCTATGCGAGTGACATCTGCGTTGGCCGCAGGGCTCCGCCGTGGCCGAAAGGTTTTACATCCGCAGACAGGGGGGGTACCAAAGCCCCAAGGCTCATCGAGTCTTGGTACGATGGCAGTTTGGTACGAGTCCAACTGGGCGTACCAAACCCCAACGATTTGTTGTTCTACGGTACCTGCAGGTAAACGCGTTTTTGGCTCGTACCAAAGTCTCACTTTTCGCAAGTGCCAAAAGCAGAACGGGTCCGGTCGCCTCTCGGCATCCGGACCCGCAGGCGTGCACAGGGTTGGCGCTAGTCGATCTTGGTGCCGCAGACGATGCAGAAGTGCGCCGTCGCAGAGATGACCGCACCGCAGTTTGGGCAGATGCGCGTAGCGGGCTGCTCGACCCCCTCCGCTGGAACGGAGGTCACGGCCGCCGTCTCCTGCGTCTGCCTCGGCTTATCGGGCGCAGCCTCGGCCACGGTCTCGACGACCACTACGTCGGAATCGGGCTCGGGAATGGGTGCGGCCTCGGCGGACGCAACGGGTGTTGGCCGTACCGGCTCGACGGGTGCAACCGGCGCTGTCGGCACTGCGAAATCATTGGGGGGGACGGGCGAGGTCGGGGGGACGGGGCATCCCGTCGTAGGGGAGGGGGCGGGCGCATACGGCGTGGGACCAGGCTGGGGGGTCACCGGAGTGGGAATGCCGCCAGCGCCAGGACCGTTGGCACCCATCATGCGCTTGATGTCTGAGGTGTTGCGCGCAACGATGACCGCCAGCATGATGCTCTCNTGAAAGACCCTCACGAGAAGTTCGACGACGATACAGGCCAGACCGCCGAATATGAGTGTAGCAAGGAAGGCGCCGAATCCGTTGAAGAGGGAGCCGATCAGAACGGCGATGTAGACGAAGGCCACAAGGAGGGCATTGAAGATGTAGAGCGCCTTCACGATCTTGTCTATGAGCAGGGTGTCAAAACGCAGGAAGGGACCCCACGTGGACTGATCCTTGATATTCGTGCGTGCCTCCATGGGATCAGCGGCATACCTCCTGTAGCCCATAATCGCCACGATGATCGCAGCAATGATCGCGACGATAACGAGCACCCCCGTGACGACAGAGCCGGCGCCGTAGCCGTAACCATATCCTAAAGCCATTCGTGCCTCCCTAATGTCATTGCGCCCGCAGAGGCGCCAACGGAACATAATGCTATGGTACCCGTTTATCGAACGGGTCGACAACCCAGAACAGATTGTCGACCCCGTTATTCAAAGTCCTGTCTCGAAGACACCGCGCAAGTCTAGAACTTTGCGCCGCACTTCTTGCACACGCGAACGGTCTTGCCATTGTCATCCTTGGCGTGTCCGACACGAGTCGCCTTGCCGCAGCTGGGGCAGACGAGAGCGACGTTTGAAACGTCGATCGCGGCCTCCTGCTGAATAATGCCACCCTGCTGGTTGGTNCCATTGGGCTTGACGGACTTCTTGGCAATCGCAACGCCCTCGACGACAACCTTGCCCTCGGAGGGAATTGCGCGCAGGACCTTGCCCTGCGTGGGACTACCGGCAGGACCNCGGTCCTTGCCAGAGANGACCTGGACGAGGTCTCCCTTTTTGATGTTCATCTTGGTCATGAATCTTGTCTCCCTTTCGCCTAAAGCGTCTCGGGTGCGAGCGAGACGATCTTCATGTACTTGCGGTCGCGCAGCTCACGNGCNACNGGNCCGAAGATGCGGGTACCCTTGGGCTCGCCCTCCTTGTCGACCAGGACGCAGGCGTTCTGGTCGAAGCGGATGTAGCTGCCGTCCTTGCGNCGGGTATCCTTGGCGGTACGAACGATGACGCAGCGAACGATGTCGCCCTTCTTNACCGAGCCGTTGGGGGTGGCTTCCTCGACGGCTCCAATGATGACGTCACCGAGACTCGCATAGCGCCGCTTGGAGCCACCAAGGACCTTGATGCACTTCACGCGACGNGCGCCGCTGTTGTCNGCGACGNCGAGCATGGTCTCCATCTGAATCATGTGATGTTCCTCCGAACCTCTTATCCTCTCAGAGGTGCGCCCNCACGAGCGACGCACNTAAGCGGGAACAGGCAATCGATACTTACTTGGCCTTCTCCACGATCTCCACGACGCGCCAACGCTTGGTCTTAGAGATGGGACGGGTCTCCATCACGCGAACNGTGTCGCCGAGGCCGCAGCCGATCTCGTCGTGGCAGTGAAGCTTCTTGCTCATGGTCATCATCTTGCCGTACTTGGGGTNCACGACGCTCTTCCGATCTTCTCGTCGTGGCAGTGAAGCTTCTTGCTCATGGTCATCATCTTGCCGTACTTGGGGTGGTGCTTGCGGTAGTCAATCTTTACCGTAACCGTCTTCTCGCCGGAGAGGGAGACGACGACGCCGGTACGGATCTTACGCGCGTTCCTGGTTTCGGTATCATCCATTTCTTTATCTCTCCTACGATCTACTTCTCCGCNGCGGTCTTCTCCGCTGCGATCTGGCGGGCACGCATCTCGGTCTGGACGCGGGCAATGTCATGCTTCACGCTCTTGACGCGAGCAGTGTTGTCAAGTTGGTTGGTGGCCATCTGAAANCGGAGGTTGAAAAGCTCCGAACGGCCATCCTCCAGCTTCTTGGCAAGCTCCTCGTCGGTGAGCTCCTTGATGTCCTGATACTTCATATCGACTATTCCTCCCCGTCCTGATCGGTGCGGGTGACAATCTTGGTCTTGATGGGCAGCTTGTGCTGGGCGAGACGAAGGGCCTCCTTGGCAGTGGCCTCGTCGACTCCGCCGATCTCGAACATGATGCGACCGGGCTTGACGACGGCAACCCATTCCTCAGGGTTGCCCTTGCCGGAACCCATGCGGGTCTCTGCCGGCTTCTTGGTGATGGGCTTGTCCGGGAAGATGGTGATCCAAACCTTGCCGCCACGCTTCATCTCGCGGGTGATGGCGACACGGGCGGCCTCGATCTGGCGGTTGGTGATCCAGTGGGCCTCCTCGGCCTTGAGGCCGTACTCACCAAAGTGGAGCTCGGTGTTGCCCTTTGCCGGACCCCTCATGGAACCNCGCTGGACCTTGCGGTGAAGAACGCGCTTAGGTGCGAGCATTAACGGCCCCTCCTCTCATTGCGACCACGGCGAGGACGCGAGGAGCCCTCGAGCGCCGGCNTGGGCGTGGGCTGGCCGGGAAGCTTCTCGCCGAGGTAAATCCAAACCTTGATGCCACAGGCGCCCATGGTGGTGCGAGCGGTGGAAGTGCCGTAGTCAATGACGGCGCGAAGGGTGTGCAGAGGCACGCGACCCTCGCGGTACCACTCGCGACGNCCCATCTCGGCNCCNTTGAGACGACCGGAGCACTGGATGCGGATGCCCTTGGCGCCAGCCTTGCGAGCNGACTGAACNGCCTTGCGCATGGCACGGCGGAAGGCGACGCGGCCCTCGAGCTGCTCGGCGATGGACTGAGCAACCAGCGTGGCATCGAGCTCGGGACGCTTGACCTCGATGACATCAACGGTGACCTGGCCCTTGTTGGCCTTGGCGACCTTCTCGAGATCGGCACGGAGGCCATCGATCTCGGAGCCCTTCTTGCCGATCACGATGCCCGGGCGGGCGGTGTAGATGGTGACCTTCACCTTGTCGCCGGCGCGCTCGATGTCCACGCGCGACAGGGCGGCGTTGGCAAGGCGCTTCCCGAGATACGTGCGAATCTCGAGATCGTTACCGAGGTTCTCGGCGTAGTTCTTATCGGCGTACCAACGGGAACGCCACTCCTCGGTCGTACCGAGACGGAAGCCTGTCGGCTGTACCTTATGACCCATGCTTTCCCTACGCCTCCTTTCGAGGAGCGACGACGACGGTAATGTGGCTCATGCGCTTGTTGATGCGCGAAGCGGAACCCTTGGCGCGAGGGCGAATGCGCTTGAGCGTGGGGCCCTCGTCGACATAGGCCGTCTTGACCACGAGGTCATCAGCGCGGAGGTTGTTGTTGTACTCGGCGTTGGCGACTGCGGAGGCAAGGACCTTGGCCACGTCGTCAGCGGCGGCGCGGGTCGAGAACTGGAGAATCTCGGCAGCCTGAGCGACGGACTTGTTGCGGATCAGGGCAACGACAGCGCGTGCCTTGCGAGGAGCAACGCGAACGTACTTGGCGGTTGCGCGGACCTCGACGGTGTCGGTGTTCTTGTTAGCCATTTACTTTCCTACCCCCCTAGTTGGCCTTGTGACCACGGAACGTGCGGGTGGGAGCGAACTCCCCCAGCTTGTGGCCAACCATGGACTCGGTGACATACACGGGCACGTGCTTGCGACCATCGTGAACGGCAATCGTGTGACCGACCATCTCGGGATAGATGGTCGAGGAGCGCGACCAGGTCTTGATGACCTCCTTGGTACCAGCCTCGTTTTGTGCGGCGACACGCGCGAGGAGGCGAGTCTCCACAAACGGACCCTTCTTGAGACTTCTGCTCATACTTTCCTTCTCCTACTACTCGTATCGACTACTTGGACTTACGGCGACGGATAATCAGCCTGTTGCTGGCCTTCTTCGGGTCGCGGGTCTTCTTGCCCTTCGTCGGCTTGCCCCAGGGGGTGACGGACGGACGACCAGAAGTGTGGTTCTTGCCCTCGCCGCCGCCATGCGGGTGATCGACGGGGTTCATGACCGTACCACGGACGGTGGGACGGACGCCTGCCCAGCGGCTACGTCCTGCCTTGCCGATGACGATGTTGGAGTGATCGGCGTTGCCGACCTCGCCAATCGTCGCACGGCAGGTGAGCATGACGCGGCGTAGCTCGGATTGAGGGCATCCGAAAAGGACAGCGTAAGCCGTCTGTCCATGCCCCATGAGCTGGCACGGAAGTACCTGGGCGGCAACGAGCCATTGCGGCACCCTTGCCCGGCTGGAACTCGACGGCATGAACGAGCGTGCCGACGGGGATCTCGGACAGGGGCATGCAGTTGCCCGGCTTGATGTCGACGCCGGTCTTGCCGGAGAGGACGGTATCGCCTACGCCGAGGTTCTCGGGGCACAGNATGTAGGCCTTGGCACCGTCGGCATAGTGGAGCAGTGCGATACGAGCCGAGCGGTTGGGGTCGTACTCGATGGTGGCGACCTTCGCGGGTACGTCGTCCTTCANACGCTTGAAGTCGATGCGACGATACTGACGCTTGTGTCCTCCACCCTGGTGGCGGGTAGTGATGNGGCCGTTGTTGTTNCGGCCNGCCTTGTTGGGCAGGGGNTCGAGAAGAGACTTCTCGGGCTTGTCGACGGTGATCTCCGCAAAGTCGGAGACCGTCTGGAAACGCCTTCCCGCACTCGTAGGCTTGAGGTGCTTAACTGCCATTGACTCTTTCCCTTCTTTCCGTTGGCCGTCCCGCTCAGGGATTGGTAGGGCGACACCGGATTACCACGGTACCGCGCGTATCCATCACACGCGACATAACAGCCCGACTCCCCTTTTGGGAATCGGGCGAAGTGCCTTACTCAGCAGAAGCCGCAGCTGCCTGCTGTGCGAAGATCTCGATCTGCTCACCGGGAGCGATCGTTACGATCGCCTTCTTCCAGGAGCGGGTCTTGCCCATCGCCGAGTAGCGAACGCGCTTGGCCTTGCCGGAGACGTTGAGCGTGTTCACCTTGATGACGTGAACGCCGAAGAGCTTCTCAACGGCAGAGGCAATCTCCTCCTTGTGGGCGGTCTTTGCGACCTCGAACGTGTACTTGCCCTGCTCCATGAGGTCATAGGAACGCTCGGAGACGATCGGGCGAATGATGACGCTGTAGGCGGAGTTCATTATGCGAGCACCTCCTCGAGGTTCTTGGCGACTTCGGCGGACATGAGAAGAAAGCCGTTGTCGATGAGGGTATAGGTCGANGCCTCGGACACGCCGATCACCGTGACCTTCTCGATGTTGCGNAANGAGAGGTAGGTGTTGANGTCGTCATCGGGAACGACGAGGGTCACGCGCTTGCCGTCGATGCCGAGAGCGACGAGCGTCGCCATAGCCTGCTTGGTCGAGGGCTTCTCAAACTCGAGACCATCGACGAGGACGAGCTCCGCGTCAGCAACCTTGCCGGAAAGCACGGACCTCATGGCAAGCTTGACCATCTTGTTGTTGANGCGCAGGGCNTGGCTGTGGGGCGTAGGCCCGAAGATCACGCCGCCGCCGACCCACTGGCCCGCACGGATGGAACCCTGACGAGCACGACCGGTGCCCTTCTGACGATACGGCTTTGCGCCGCCGCCAGAGACCTCGTGGCGGTTCTTGGTGGAGTGGGTACCCTGGCGCTGAGAGGCCGACTGGCACACCACGACCTGNTGAATNACGGGGATGTTCGGCTCGATGCCGAAGACGTCTGAGGAGAGCTCGGCCTCGCCGACCTGCTCNCCCNTGACGCTCTTGATTACGTACTTGGACATTCTGTCCTCCTTGGAAGCCTAAAGGTTTGCGAGTGATGCGGCCCTTAGGCCATGCGGACCTGGACGAGNGCGTTCTTGCCGCCAGGAACGGCGCCCTTGATGAGCATGAGGTTCTGCTCNGCGTCGANNCGNACGAGCTTGAGNTTCTTGACGGTCACGCGATCGTCACCCATGTGACCAGACATGTGCAGTCCCTTGCGAACGCGGGAAGGGAAGGCGCACTGGCCGATGGAACCCGGCCTGCGCTGGTTACGAGAGCCGTGAGTCATGGGGCCACGGGAGAAGTTCCAACGCTTGACGGTGCCCTGGAAACCCTTGCCCTTGGAGGTGCCGATGACGTCGACGGACTTGACGTCGGCGAAGTCGGTGACGGTGACCTGGTCGCCGGTGTGGTACTCCTCGCCGTTCTCGACGCGAACCTCGCGGAGGAATCGCATGGGCTCGACACCCTGNGCCTTGAAGTGGCCGGACATCGGCTTGTTGACGTGCTTTGCGGTGATGTCTCCGAAGCCGATCTGCACGGCATCGTAGCCGTCGGTCGCCTTCGTCTTTACCTGCGAGACGGTGCAGGGGCCAGCCAGAATGACGGTGACNGGCACGACGTTGTCGTTCTCGTCCCAAACCTGAGTCATCCCGAGCTTACGGCCAAGAATGGTGCTGACCATGCTCTTTCCTAACTCTCGGTGGTCATGGGACCTTTTGCGCANGCTTCTTGCCTGCTCCCCCAGCGGACCACGTCCTGTAGACTCTGCCCTAGAGACCTATTTGTCCCCTTTTTTGGGCAGCCTGATTAGAATACAACCTCATGCGCCGTTTCACAATGTCTTTACAAGAAAATCTGGGGGTATCTAGCTGCGAATTGACTTTCCACTGTCTCGGGCGTAGCCATGGGGCGCGGACGTGCGCGAAAACGCGTTCGCCGCACGACCAGCCACCGGAGGCGGAGGCGCATAGAAGGGCGTCCTGGGTTTTCCGAGGGAGGCTTCGCGTAACGCGCTCTCCGTAGGAAATCCCAGGACGCCCTGAGCTTGCTCTGNGATCAGNCTAGAGCTTGATCTCGATGTCGACGCCAGCGGGCAGGTCGAGACGCATGAGCGAGTCGACGGTGCTGGAGCTGGGGTCAAGGATGTCGATGAGNCGCTTGTGGGTGCGCTTCTCGAACTCCTCGCGTGAGTCCTTGTCCTTGTGCGGCGAGCGAATGACGCAGTAGGTATTACGCTCGGTCGGCAGTGGGATGGGGCCGGAGACACGCGCGCCGGTCTTCTGCGCGGTGTCCACGATAAGTTTCGCGGACTGGTCGACGACCTCGTGATCGTAGCCCTTGAGGCGAATCCTGATCTTCTGACTTGACACTTTCGATACCTCCATCATGAGCTATTAACTCGGGTCGTTGACTAGGCGTTGGTACCACTCTTGGCAACNATCTCCTCGCGGACNGCCTTGGGAACGGGGTCATACGACGAGAACTGCATCGTATAGCTCGCGCGTCCCTGCGTCTGCGANCGCAGNTCGGTTGCATAGCCGAACATCTCGCCCAGGGGTACCTTGGCGCGGATGACCTTGGTGTCGCGGCGATCCTCCATGCCCTCGATCTTGCCACGGCGAGACGAAAGGTTGCCCATGACGTCACCCATGTACTGCTCGGGGGTCTCGACCTCGACGGACTCGACGGGCTCGAGAAGGACGGGGTCGGACTTCTTGAGAGCGTCCTTGATGGCCATGGAGCCAGCGATCTTGAAGGCCGCCTCGGAGGAGTCGACCTCGTGGTAGGAGCCGTCGACAAGCGAGACCTTGATGTCGACGACGGGATAGCCAGCGATGACGCCGGAATTGAGCGCCTCCTGGATTCCCTTGTCGATCGAGGGGATGTACTCCCTGGGCACGACGCCGCCGACGATCGCGTTGACGAACTCGTAGCCCTTGCCCTCCTCGTTAGGCTCCATGTCGATGATCGCATGGCCGTACTGGCCGCGGCCGCCGGACTGACGGATGAACTTACCCTCGGCGTGGGCCACGGCATGGCCGGCGGTCTCACGGTAGGCGACCTGCGGCTTGCCGACGTTGCAGTCGACCTTGAACTCGCGACGCAGGCGGTCGACGATGATCTCGAGGTGAAGCTCGCCCATGCCGGCGATGATGGTCTGGCCGGTCTCGTGGTCGGTGTGGACCTGGAAGGTCGGGTCCTCCTCGGCGAGCTTGGCGAGACCAACGGACATCTTGTCCTGCTCGGCCTTGGTCTTGGGCTCGACGGCGACCTCGATGACGGGGTCGGCGAACTGGATGGCCTCGAGAACGACGGGGTGCTTCTCGTCGCAGAGGGTGTCGCCCGTGGTGGTGTTCTTGAGGCCGACGCAGGCGACGATGTCNCCNGCGGAGCACTCCTCGCGGTCGACGCGGTCGTTGGCGTTCATCTCGAGGATGCGGCCCAGGCGCTCGCGGTTGTCCTTGACCGAGTTGTAGACGTAGGAGCCCGCCTCGGCCTGACCGGAGTACACGCGAATGTAGGTGAGCTTGCCGACGTAGGGGTCGGTCATGATCTTGAAGGCGAGCGCGGAGAACGGCTCCTTGGGGTCGGCGTGACGAACCACTTCCACACCCTTGAGATCGGTACCGTCAACCTCGGGAACGTCAAGCGGACTCGGGAGATAGTCCACGACGGCGTCGAGAAGCTCCTGGATGCCCTTGTTCTTATATGCGGAGCCGACGAAGACGGGGTTGAGCTCNCCAGAGATGACACCCTTGCGGATGGCCGCCTTGAGCACGTCCACGGGGACTTCGTTCTCCTCGAGAACGGCCTCCATGACCTCGTCTGAGAAGTTGGAGGCTGCATCGAGCAGCTCCTCGCGCCTCTCGTTGGCGATGTCGACGAACTCCTCGGGGATCGCGTCCATGACCTCGGGGTAGATCATGCCCTTGGAGTCCTCCTTGAAGTCCCATGCCTCCATGGTGACGAGGTCGACGAGACCCCAGAAGTTGGACTCGGCGCCCATGGGAACCTGGGCGGCAACGGCAGGGGCGGAGAGGCGATCCTTCATGGTGTCGATCGCGTGGAAGAAGTCGGCGCCGACGCGGTCGTACTTGTTGATGAAGGCGATGCGAGGCACGCCATACTTGCCAGCCTGACGCCAGACGGTCTCGGACTGCGGCTGGACGCCGGCGACGGCATCAAAAACAGCGACGGCACCGTCGAGGACGCGCAGGCAGCGCTCGACCTCGGCCGTAAAGTCGACGTGACCAGGCGTGTCGATAATCTGGATGACATGGTCCTTCCAGAAGCACGTGGTAGCCGCGGAGGTGATGGTAACGCCGCGCTCCTGCTCCTGAACCATCCAGTCCATGGTTGCGGCGCCATCGTGAACCTCGCCGATCTTATGGGTCTTGCCCGTGTAATAGAGAATGCGCTCGGTGGTCGTCGTCTTACCGGCATCGATGTGGGCCATGATGCCGATGTTACGGAGGTCCTTAAGCGCGTACTTCATGTTTGCCATGTGCTAGGTCCTCCTTACTTTAGAAGCGGTAGTGCGAGAAGGCTCGGTTGGACTCTGCCATCTTGAAGAGGTCCTCGCGACGCTTGACGGAAGCACCGACGCCGTTGGAGGCATCCATGATTTCGGCGGCGAGACGCTCGGCCATGGTCTTCTCCTTGCGGGCNCGGCTGAAGTTCACGAGCCAGCGAAGGGCGAGGGTGGTGGCACGGCGAGAGTTGACCTCCATGGGCACCTGGTAGGTGGCGCCACCGACGCGCTTGGGCTTGACCTCGAGNGTGGGGCGNATGTTGTCCATGGCCTTCTTGAAGACGGACAGGGGGTCCTCGCCGGTCTTCTCCTTGACGATGTCGAAGGCACCATAGACGATGCGCTCGGCGGTGGCCTTCTTGCCATCGAGNAGNACCTTGTTGATGAGCTGGGTCACGAGACGGTTGTTGTAGACTGCGTCAGGCTGAACCTCACGACGGACTGCTGCTGCACGACGCGGCATGTTTTCTCCTAAGAACTATGGACTGCAGAATGTGTAGAGTCAGACTCTACTTGGCACGCTTGGCGCCGTAGCGGGAGCGAGCCTTCTTACGGTTCTGCACGGCAGCGCAGTCGTAGGCGCCGCGGATGATCTTGTAGCGAACGCCGGGGAGGTCACGGACGCGGCCACCACGGATGAGGACGATGGAGTGCTCCTGAAGGTTGTGGCCCTCGCCGGGGATGTAGGCGGTGACCTCGATGCCGTTCACGAGACGGACACGCGCGACCTTACGAAGAGCCGAGTTGGGCTTCTTGGGCGTNGTGGTGAAGACACGGGTGCAGACGCCACGCTTCTGAGGGTTGTGCTGCAGGGCGGCGTTCTTGGACTTGGCCTTGACGCTGACGCGGCCGNTNCGNACGAGCTGGTTGATAGTAGGCAAAGCTCTCTCCTTCAATTAACCTATTGACGTGCTTTANTGTCGAATTTCGAAGGGCAGCGCAGCACCGTCACCCTGGAATTGGCGCGAGCAGAAACTTTACGCGCCATAATGCCCGTTGTCAAAACGCCACGGTTCCGGGCGTATCCTTCCTACACGCCATGCTCACATTGCAAGAGGCCCGAGGCAGAGCATGCGGCTAGCTCTCTTGCACGCTGATAGCCCGACTCGCAGCAGGCGCACGGGAATGCACACCTACCTAACATGGACAAAAACCGCCGGTTCACGGTAGTCCACACTTTGAAGCTCCTGATGTACGCCTGTACTATGTTGGTGAACCACATCGGGAGGGCTGCTGCTGCCCGAGAGGTCTTCTCATAGACAAGGAGGGATGTGTTCATGGACGGGTATCGCATTCTCGAGATCAAGCAGAGCGTCTTTGCAGACAACGACCGGGCAGCTGCCGCGCTGAGGAGCCGCCTCAGGGAGAGTGGCACCTTTCTCGTCAATCTCATGTCCTCCCCTGGCTCGGGCAAGACCACCATACTCAAACGCACCATCGAGGCACTCGCTCCCGACCTGTCCATCGCGGTCATGGAGGCCGACATCGACTCGGACGTCGATGCTGCCACCATCTCGACCACCGGCGCGCGCACGATTCAGCTTCACACGGGTGGCATGTGCCACCTCGACGCGGACATGTGTGCCCAGGGACTCGCGGGGCTCGCGGCCGACGATGCCGACCTGATCTTCCTCGAGAACGTGGGCAACCTCGTATGTCCCGCAGAATTCGACACCGGCGCCTCGGCCAACGTCACGATACTCTCGGTTCCCGAGGGTGACGACAAGCCCCTCAAGTACCCCCTCATGTACCAGGTGTGCGATCTCGTGCTCGTAAATAAGATGGATGTAACGCCCTACTTCGATTTCGACCTCGACAAGCTTCGCTCAAACGTCGCCCTGCGCAATCCCCGTGCGCGCGTAGTGCCCCTCTGCGCAAAGAGCGGCGAGGGCATGAGCGAGTGGTACCAATGGCTGCGTGATGGAATAACCGCCTGGAGGGCATAGGAGATGGACATGGCAGACGCACATGAGTGGACAACCCCTAGACCAGAGAGCCCCTATGGCGGATCGAGCGTCGGTGAGCGCGCGGCGGCGATGCGCGGCTCCCTCACCGACGACGAGCTCGCTGTACGCAACACCATCCCAGTGACCAATCCCGCCGGCGGGCCCCACCGCGTCATCGCCGAGGAACGCTTCGTGGAGAATGACGACGCCACGCACTACAGGCCATCCGATCCAGATCAGCCCGGTCCCGCATCGTACGGCGCCTACAAGGAGGGCGTCGCGCGCGAGGCTCAGAAGATCACCGATCGCGTAGGCCATAAGGTCACGCGTGAGGATCCCGACTACTGGGGGCTCGCCAGCGTCATGACTGCCGAGGAGGCAGAGGTCACCAAGTTCATGGGACGGCGCAAGCCGGTGACCCTAGACCAGCTCGTCAAGGTCTCGGGGAGGTCGGTCGACGAGCTTCAGCCCATCCTCGACTCCATGGCGATCAAGGGCATCATCGAATACAACTGGGAGAACCCCACCAAGACCAAGCAGTACGTCCTCCCCATGTTCGTGCCTGGCTCTGCCGAGTTTACCGTCATGAACCAGACGCAGCTCAACGATCATCCCGAGATCGGCACCTTCTTCGAGCGCATGACCTTTCTCCCGCTGGAGGCGGTCACCAAGATGGTCCCACCTGGAGGTTCGGGCATCGGCATGCACGTCATCCCCGTCGAGAAGGCCATCGAGCACGAAAACGAGACCGCGGACGTGGAACACCTCTCCCACTGGCTCAAGAAATACGACCGCTACTCCGTGGGAGCCTGCTCGTGCACCCTCGCCGAGCGCGCGCGAGGTGACAACGCCGGGCGCGACGCCCAGAACTGGTGCATCGGCGTGGGCGACCTCGCCGACTACTCCGTCGAGACAGGCAAGGGACATTACGTCACCTATGACGAGGTCATCGACATTCTTCTCACCGCCGAGAAGAACGGATACGTGCACCAGATCACCAACATCGACGGCGAGCACAAAATCTTCGGCATCTGCAACTGCGATGCCAGCGTCTGCTTTGCACTGCGCACGTCCCAGCTGTTCAACACACCCAACATGAGTCGCTCCGCCTACGTCGCCCATGTAGACGAGGAGAAGTGCGTCGCCTGCGCCGGATGCGTGGAGGTCTGCCCCGCCGGTGCCGTCCAGCTCGGTCAGAAGCTCGTCAGGGCGTCGTCTCCCATCTCCTATCCGCGCCAGAAGTTGCCCGACGCGTCAAGGTGGAGCGATGCCGACTGGGATATCGACTATAAGGACAACAACCGCATCGAGACGCACGACACCGGCACCTCGCCCTGCAAGACGGCCTGCCCCGCGCACATCTCCGTCCAGGGCTACCTGCGCATGGCGGCCCAGGGCCGCTACGCCGAGGCCCTCGCCCTCATCAAACGCGAAAACCCCTTCCCCGCCGTCTGTGGACGCGTGTGCAACAAGCGCTGCGAGGATGCCTGCGTCCGCAGCGTGGTCGACGAGTCCGTCGCCATCGACGACGTCAAGGCGTTCGTGGCGCAAAGAGATCTCGACGCCGCCACACGCTATGTCCCAGAGCCGGTCATTCCGTCGACCCGTGGCCGCTTTCCTGAAAAGATCGCCATCGTTGGCGCCGGTCCTGCCGGTCTCTCCTGCGCCTACTACCTGGCGGACATGGGCTATCGTCCCGTGGTCTTCGAGAAGAACCCGCTCCCCGGCGGCATGATGCAGTATGGCATTCCTGGCTACAAGCTGCAGAAGGATGTCGTCGCCGCGGAAATCGATGTGCTGCGCAAGATGGGCGTCGAGATTCGCTGCGGCGTCGAGGTGGGCGGCGACGTCACCATCGACGAGCTGCGCGCCGAGGGATTCAGGGCCTTCTACGTGGCCATCGGCTGTCAGGGCGGTCGCAGGGCGGGCGTCTGCGGCGAGGACGCCGAGGGTGTCTCCACGGCCGTGGACTTCCTGCGCGTCGCGCTCGACGACCCCGCCCATGAGGTCGAGGGGGCTACGGTCGTGGTGGGTGGTGGCAATGTGGCCATCGATGCCGCACGCGTCTCCATTCGCTGCGGCGCATCAGACGTCTCGATGTACTGTCTCGAGCAACCGAGCGAGATGCCTGCCCTGCCGGTGGAGGTGGCCGAGGCCGAAGAGGACGGCGTCCGCGTCATCAATGGCTGGGGACCCGCGAGCATCGAAACAGACGAGCGAGGACGCGTCCGCGGCGTGACCTTCAAGCGCTGCACGCGTGTCTATGACGCCAATCACGGCTTCGCGCCCGAATACGATGAATCTGACACCACCTTCGTCCCCTGCGATAACGTAGTGCTTTCGGTCGGTCAGTCCATAGAGTGGGGTACGCTTCTCGACGGCTCCACCGTGCGTCTCGGCCGCGGCAACGCCGCGGCGGCCGATTCCCAGACCTACCAGACGGAGCAGCCAGACATCTTCGTGGGCGGTGACGACTACACTGGGCCGAGCTTCGTGATTGACGCCATAGCCGCAGGTCACGAAGGTGCAGTGTCCATCCACCGCTACGCACAGACAGGCTCTTCGCTCACGCTTGGCCGCAACCAGCGTCACTACGTCGAGCTCGACAAGAGCGACGTCCTGCTCAACCCAGCCGACTACGACCACGCCGGCCGTCAGGTGCCCGCGTGTGCCAGGGTCGTCAGCATCAGGCACGTCTGGACCGACCCGCGCGAGACGCTCACCGAGGAGCAGGTTCGCACCGAGACGGCGCGCTGTCTCAAGTGCGGCGCCTCAATCGTCGACCCCAACAAGTGCATCGGCTGCGGCCTCTGCACCACTCGATGCGAGTTCGATGCAATCCACCTGCAGCGTGAACATCCCGAGGCATCCGTCATGTATCGAACCGAGGACAAGTTCAAGGCCATTCTCCCCTATGCCGCCAAGCGCGGGATCAACATCATCTTCAGGAGTGGGAGGAGCTAGCCGCTCATGCACGAGCTAGGCATCGTCTTTTATGCAATCGACTTGGTAGAGGAAGTGGGCCGAGAGAATCGGCTCACCTCCGTATCTGGCGTGACGATGTCTGTCGGAGAGGTGTCGGGCGTCATCCCCAGCTACCTTTCCGACTGCTGGCGATGGGCGGCCGACCGCTCCGGCCTTTTACGCGGTGCCAAGCTCATGATTGAGCAGATTGACGCGGTCACCGTCTGCAATGCCTGCGGAAAGACCTATCCCACCGTGGAGCATGGTCGAACATGTCCGTACTGCGGAAGTGGCGAAACCGTACTCCTGAGAGGTGATGAGATCGAAGTGAAGGAGATCGAGGCCTGTTAGTGGGGGCTCGGCTTTTGCCGCCGACCTACACCTCGGAGCCTAGCTGTGACTCCGACGCATGCTCAAGGCCTAGCTCTATGAGCATCGTGACGTGCTCGTCGGCAAGCGAGTAGTATACGCGCTGCCCATCTCGCCGCGCAGTCACGAGACCGCGATCGCGGAGCATTCGCAACTGGTGCGAAATGGCCGATTGCGAGACGGATGAGGTTTCCTGAATCTCCGAGACGCTCTTCTCACCCTGCGTGAGCTCCCCAAGGATCTGGAAGCGCGTGAAGTCAGACAATGCATCGAAGATCTGGGTGGCCTCATAGACCACGTCATCNTTGCCCAGAAGNNCCTCGATNGCNCNCTCGCNCATGNNCCCACNCCCATANGCCGCACATGCTGANGTCAGTCATAGTGTACCCAACCCTGCGCGGTCTCCAAAGACCCCCACTGAAGCCATTTCCCGCGCATTCCCGCGTGAGCAGTCCACGACCTGCAGAAATATCGGTCGAATGGACGAGCACCAGAGAGAGTTTGTACGCATCGCCCCAGCCGCTTCGTAAAACAGCAGTTGTGGCGGACCCGCATGCCCGCACCTATGACAAGATTGCGACTTGCTCGTCCATTCGACCGATATTTCTGCAGGTGTTGGAAAGAACCGTAGAAGCATGGCCCCCGCAGCAAGCGATAGCGAGAATCGACGGGACATCTCAAGCGATTGCGGATCAAAAAAGCCCCGGCATATGCCGGGGCCCATAAACAACCGTGTCGCGACGAGAAGACTTATTCGTCAGCCTCGTCATCATCCTCGGCTTCGTGAGCCACGACCTGCGAAAGAAGGTCATCGAGCGAGCCAAGGTCCTCGTTGATGATATCGGAGTCGCCGTTAGCAGCATCGCCGCCGATGAGCTCGTCATCATAGTGGTGCTTGGACGGCGCCGCGGTGCCGAGCATGACGTCCACGTCCGCGTCGGGCGAGAAGACCATGTTCAGGAGCTGCGANAGNTCCTCGGAATCGGCCTCGTCGTCATCGGGCTCGAGAATATAGAGAAGTCCACGGGCCTCGAGACCGTCGCGAAGCTCCTCGATTGCCTTCGCTCCAATGCCATCGATGCGCAGGAGATCGTCCTCGGTCTTGCCGATGAGGTCACCCACGGTCTCGATGCCAACCTCGCTGAATTTGTTGGTCCAGCGCTGCGACACACCAAGATCGTCGAAGAGGTAGAGCTTCGCGTCCTCGCTCGAGAGCGTGCGTCCGTTCTTGGAGTACACGCCACCGTAGCCGAAGTCGTCACCAACCCAGTCAAGCTGCTTCGGGAACTGCTCCTCGATACCCTTGAGCTCATCGGGCGCCCACTCGGGAAGGCTCTTGACCATCGGCGAGGTGGGACCATCAATCTTGTTTCCATGGTACGTGAGCTTGACGTCGTCATAGGCAGCAAGGCCGGTACCAGCAGGAATCTTCTTGCCCACGATGACGTTTGACTTGAGATCGAGCAGATGGTCCACATCACCCTCGATGGCAGCCTCCGTGAGGACACCGGCTGTGCGGATGAACGAAGCGCTGGACAGCCAGGAGTCGATGGAGCTCGCGACCTTGAGGGTGCCAAGGATGACCGGCTCTGCCTCAGGCGGGGTGCCTCCGGCGAGGGCAACGTTGCGCACGGTGTCCGCAAAGATGTAGCGATCCACGTACTGTCCGAGCAGGTACTCAGAGTCACCAGGGTTTGTCACCTGAACACGCCGGAGCATCTGGCGAGCGATGACCTCGATGTGCTTGTCGTTGAGGTCGACGCCCTGNGAGGTGTAGACGTCCTTGACCGACTCGACGAAGGTGTGCATCGTCGACTCGATGTCAGTAAGCTTGCGCAGCTTGCGGAAGTTGACGAAGCCATGGGTGATCTGATCGCCCGCGCGCACGACGATGCCGTCAACGATACCTGGCATGAAGCGGACGGACGCGGGAACGCGCCACTCCTCGATGATACGAGTCTCGTCATCGGCATCCACGATGCGGATGAGGTACTCGGTCTGCTCGGGAATGATGCGGAGGAGACCCGAGACCGGAGCGAGGTCTGCCTCGCGACCAAGGATCTTCTCGTTGACGTTGCCGACGACGTCGAACATGCGNGCCACCGTNGGGAGGCCCTGCGTGATGTCGTCTGCGCCAGCGACGCCGCCGGAGTGAATCGTACGCATCGTGAGCTGAGTGCCCGGCTCGCCGATCGACTGCGCGGCGATGATGCCGACGGCCGTACCGATGTTGACGGGACGCCTCGTGGAGAGGTCCCAGCCNTAGCACCGCTGGCACACGCCGTACTTCGACTTGCAGGTAAGCAGCGCACGGAGCTCGATCTTCTTGAGGCCATGCTCGACGAGCATCTTGAGCTGGTCCTTCGTCTCGATGTAGCTACCAACCTCGACAAGAACCTCGCCAGTCTCCGGGTCAGCGATGTCGCGAATCGTGCAGCGGCCGATGAGGTCGATGTCTACGTCGCTCTCGCCGGACTTGATCAGCGGGTACGTGACCGCCTCGTCGGTACCACAGTCTTCCTCGCGGACGATGACGTCTTGCGCCACGTCGACGAGACGACGTGTGAGGTAACCGGAGTCGGATGTGTGCGATGCCGTATCGACGAGGCCCTTGCGGGCGCCATAGGTCGAGATGAAGTACTCAAGCGGCTCGAGGCCCTCGCGGAAGTTGGCCTTGATCGGCAGGTCGATGGTATCGCCGGACATGTCGGCCATGAGGCCGCGCATGCCTGCGAGCTGGCGAAGCTGCGTCTTGGAGCCACGGGCGCCGGAGTCGGCCATCATGAAGATGGGGTTATCCTCGGCAAAGCCCGCGAGCATCTCGGAGCCGAGCGTGTCCGTGCACTCCGTCCAGGCGTTGACGACCTCGACGTGACGCTCGCGCTCGGCAAGGAAACCGTCCTCGTAGTACTCGTTGATCTGGTCGACCCTGTCCTGCGTCTCCTCGAGAAGGAGCTGCTTGTCGTCGGGGATGACGGCATCCCAGACGGAGACCGTCAGACCTGCGAGGGTGGCATAGTGGAAGCCGGTGGACTTGATCGCGTCGAGGATCGGCTCGACCTCGGCCGTGTTATAGCGGTCGCAGCAGTCGTTGACGAGAGCGGAGATATCGCTCTTGACCAGCTTGTAGTTGATGAAGGGATAGTCCTGCGGCAGGCAGCGACGGTTAAAGATCACGCGGCCCACGGTGGTCTCGAGACGTGTGTATCCCTCGGTGACGTCGATGTCCTCGAACTTGCCCCTGCCAGCCATGACGCGGAAAATCGCCTGGTCGTCATTGTAGGTATTGGCATCGGCCGCGGAGATGCGGACGATGACCTTGGCCTGAAGGTCGAGATCGCAGTCAGCGTCCACGGCATGGAGCGCGTCGTCGAAGTTGGCGAAGATCCGCCCCTCTCCGCTGACGCCATCCTTCTCGGTGGTGAGGTAGTAGGAGCCGAAGATCATGTCCTGCGACGGCACGGTGAGGACCTTGCCCGACGCGGGAGAGCGAAGGTTGTTGCTCGAGAGCATGAGGACGCGNGCCTCGGTCTGCGCCTGCGTGGAGAGGGGCACGTGGACCGACATCTGGTCGCCGTCGAAGTCNGCGTTGAACGGNGCACACACCAGGGGATGCAGGTGGATGGCCTTGCCCTCGACGAGCACCGGCTCGAAGGCCTGGATGGACAGGCGGTGAAGGGTGGGTGCGCGGTTGAGCAGGACGAGGCGGTCCTGAATGACCTCCTCGAGCACGTCCCAAACGGCAGGCATGCCACGGTCGATCGCACGCTTGGCACCCTTGATGTTCTCGACCTTGCCGAGTTCGACGAGACGACGGACGACGAAGGGCTTGAAGAGCTCGAGGGCCATTGCGGAAGGCAGGCCGCACTGGTGCAGCTTGAGCTGTGGGTCGACGACGATGACCGAACGGCCCGAATAGTCGACGCGCTTGCCGAGCAGGTTCTGGCGGAAGCGGCCCTGCTTGCCCTTGAGCGCCTCGGCGAGCGACTTGAGCGGCCGCCCACCACGACCGGTGACGGGACGACCACGACGACCGTTGTCGAAGAGCGCATCCACGGACTCCTGGAGCATGCGCTTCTCGTTGTTGACGATGATCGCCGGGGCGTCGAGGTCGAGCAGGCGCTTGAGGCGGTTGTTGCGATTGATGACGCGACGGTACAGGTCATTGAGGTCGGACGCGGCAAAGCGNCCNCCNTCGAGCTGGACCATGGGTCGAAGATCGGGGGGGATGACGGGAACGACGTCGAGAATCATGTTGGCAGGATCGTTATCGCCCTTGAGGAAGGCGTCGACGATCTCAAGGCGCTTGATGGCCTTCTCGCGCTTNTGCTTCTGNGACTCNTCGGAGGNGATGATGTCGCGCAGGCTCTTGGCCTCTTCCTCGAGGTCGATGCCGCGAAGGAGCTCGCGGATGGCCTCGGCGCCCATGCCGCCCTTGAAGTAGATGCCGTAGTAGCGCCTCAGCTCGGAGAAGAGCCCCTCGTCGGAGATGAGCTCGCGCTCCTCAAGCTGCATGAACTTCTCGTAGGCATCCGTGCGGAGCAGCTTCTCCTCGTCGTACTCCTCCTCGAGGTCGGCGATGCCGGCACGAATCTCGTCATCGGAGAGGGGTTCGACCTCGCCGAACTCGTCTTCGGTGGCCTGACCCTGCTCCTTGAGACGAGCGATCTGGTCGTCGCGCTCGGCATCGAGCTCCTCGATGTCGGCGGCAAGCTCCTCCTTGAGATCGTCGGCGTCAGCCTCGCGGGCCTCGGTGTCGATGGAGGTGATCACGTAGCTCGCGAAGTAGAGCACCTTCTCGAGATCCTTTGACTTCATGTCGAGGAGGCGGGCCAGGGGGAAGCTGGACGGGCTCTTGAAGTACCAGATGTGACTGACCGGCGCGGCAAGCTCGATGTGGCCCATGCGCTCGCGACGCACCTTGGCGGTCGTGACCTCGACGCCGCAGCGCTCGCAGACGATGCCCTTGAAACGGATGCCCTTGTACTTGCCGCAGGCGCACTCCCAGTCCTTGACGGGGCCGAAGATCTTCTCGCAGAAGAGGCCATCCTTCTCTGGCTTGAGGGTGCGATAGTTGATGGTCTCGGGCTTCTTCACCTCGCCGCAGGACCAGCTACGAATCTCGTCTGCGCTTGCGAGCGAGATCTTGATCGCGTCGAAATCAGTGGTATCGAAATCTGCCACAGTCGCTACTCCTTATCGCTAGAAGCACTGCCGATGAGCACGTCGTCGGTTGAGGGGATGCCGATGAGGTCGTTCTCCTTGCCAAAGCCAGCAAAGACGTCAACCGGGTTTTCGACCACGGCATCCCTCTCCCGCTGGGGCTGCTGGGCATGCTTGTGGTACGAGATCGGCTCGATGTCGAGCGCGAGGGAGCGGATCTCCTTTACCAGTACCTTGAAAGACTCGGGAATGCCAGCGACGGGCACGTTCTCGCCCTTGACGATGGCCTCGTAGGTCTTGACGCGACCGTTGGTGTCGTCGGACTTGACGGTGAGAATCTCCTGGAGGACGTTGGACGCGCCGTAGGCGTAGAGTGCCCAGACCTCCATCTCGCCGAAGCGCTGTCCACCGAACTGAGCCTTGCCGCCGAGAGGCTGCTGGGTGACGAGGCTGTAGGGGCCAGTCGAGCGTGCGTGGATCTTGTCATCGACCATGTGGCCGAGCTTCAGGATGTAGCTCGTGCCCACGGTGATCTGGCTCTTGAACTCCTCGCCGGTACGGCCGTCATAGAGCGTGGTCTTGCCGCGCTCGCTGAGCTGAGGCACGAACTCCGCGTCCATGTGATCGCCGTAGTCAAGCATGGCCTTGTTCATCAGGTTGATGTTGGTGCGACGAATGACCTCGGCGACCTCGTCGTCGGTCGCGCCGTCGAAGACCGGCGTGGCAACCTGGATGGGGCCGGGCACGTAGATCTTTGAGTCGTCGGACTCGTCATCCCAGCCGTGGGAGGCACCCCAGCCGAGGTGGCACTCGAGCAGCTGGCCGACGTTCATACGGGACGGGACGCCCAGGGGGTCGAGAAGCACGTCTACCGGCGTGCCGTCNGCCATGTAGGGCATGTCCTCGATGGGCAGAACGTTGCAGACAACGCCCTTGTTGCCGTGACGACCGGCGATCTTGTCACCCTGCTGAATCTTGCGGCGCTGCGCGACGAAGACGCGGACGAGCTCGTTGACTCCAGGAGGGAGGTCGTCGCCGGCCTCACGCGAGAAGCGCACGACGTCGACAACGCGGCCGTAGGCGCCGTGGGGCATCTTGAGAGACGTGTCTCGCACGTCGTGGGCCTTGGCGCCGAATATGGCGCGAAGCAGGCGCTCCTCGGCCGTNAGGGCCGTCTCGCCCTTGGGAGTGACCTTGCCGACGAGGATGTCTCCGGGGCCGACCTCGGCGCCGATGCGGATGACGCCGTCATCGTCGAGATTGGTGAGCATGTCGGGCGAGAGGTTCGGGATCTCGCGCGTGATCTCCTCGGGGCCAAGCTTGGTGTCACGGGCATCGATCTCGTGACGAGAGATGTTGATGGAGGTGAGCAGGTCNTCCTGGACCACGCGATCGGAGACGATGATGCCGTCCTCGTAGTTGTAGCCCTCCCACGGCATGTAGGCCACGGTGAGGTTGGCTCCGAGAGCGAGCTCGGAGTGATCGATGGATGTGCCGTCGGCAAGCGGCTGGCCCTCGACGATCCTGTCGCCCGCATGGACGATCGGACGGTGGTTGATGCACGTTGACTGGTTGGAGCGCTCGTACTTGGGAAGGTCATAGCGCTCGGCACCGTAGGCCTCGGANTAGACGGTCACNTGGCTGGCNTCGACCTCCTCGACGACGCCGGCATGTGCGGCGCGGATGATCTCGCCGGAGTCGAGCGCGGCACGGCTCTCCATGCCGGTCCCAACGTAGGGGGCGTGCGTCTGAATCAGAGGCACGGCCTGACGCTGCATGTTGGCACCCATGAGGGTACGCTTGGCATCGTCGTGCTCGAGGAACGGGATGAGGTTGGCGGCCACGGAGAGCATCTGGCGCGGCGAGACGTCCATGTAGTCGACNTCCTCGACCAGCACCTGNGCNGGAGCGCCGAAGNTGCCGTCGAAGTCGCGCGTNCGGGCGATGACGCGNTCNGGGTTGAAGANGTTGCCCTTGGAGTCGACCTCCACGAACTTGCCCGTCTTGGGATCGATCGGGGTGTTGGCGGGAGCGATGATGTGGTCCTCTTCCTCGTCCGCCGTCATCCAGTCAACTTGGTCGGTAACGATGCCGTTGACGACCCTGCGATACGGCGACTCGATGAAGCCGTAGTCGTTGACGTGCGCATAGAGTGCCAGCGAGCCAATGAGGCCGATGTTCGGGCCTTCGGGGGTCTCGATCGGGCACATGCGAGAGTAGTGCGAGTTGTGGACGTCGCGGACGGCCGTGGGCACGTTGGTGCGGCGGCTCGAGCCGGACTTATGCCCGGCGAGGCCACCAGGGCCGAGGGCGGAGAGGCGCCGCTTGTGCGTAAGACCGGCAAGTGGGTTTGACTGGTCCATGAACTGCGAGAGCTGCGAGGAACCGAAGAACTCCTTGATGGAGGCAACGATCGGACGGATGTTGATCAGCGACTGCGGCGTGATGTCGTCGGCGTCCTGGGATGCCATGCGCTCGCGGACCACACGCTCCATGCGGCTCATGCCGATGCGGAACTGGTTCTGGACGAGCTCGCCCACGGTNCGGATGCGACGGTTGCCAAAGTGGTCGATGTCATCGAGGTGCTTGGTGTCGTCTCCCTCGTGGAGCGCCAGCAGATAGCGCAGCGCCGTGACGATGTCCTCCTCGGTGATGACCTTCTTGCTGGCGTCGACNTCGATGNCGAGCTTCTTGTTGACCTTGTAGCGACCGACGCGAGCGAGGTCGTAGCGCTGCGCGTTGAAGTAGAGGCCATCGAGCAGCGAGCGTGCGGAGTCCACGGTGGGGGGCTCGCCGGGGCGCTGGCGACGATAGACCTCGAGCAGGGCGTCNTCNCGCGTGGTNGCGACGTCGCGCTCGAGCGTAGAGCGGACCACGTCGTAATCGCCGAGAAGGTTCATGATCTCATCGTCCGACTCGGCGATGCCGAGGGCGCGGAGAAACACCGTGGCGCTCTGGCGGCGCTTGCGGTCGATGGAGACGACGAGGTGCCCGCGCTTGTCCACCTCAAACTCGAGCCAGGCACCGCGGGCGGGGATGAACTGCGCGCGGTGGACGAGAATCCCGTTGTCCATCTCGGCGGAGAAGTACACGCCAGGGGAGCGGACGAGCTGCGAGACGACGATGCGCTCGGTNCCGTTGACGATNAAGGTGCCGCGATCGGTCATGAGCGGGAAGTCGCCCATGAAGACAAGCTGCTCCTTGATTTCGCCAGTCTCGTTGTTGATNAANCGNACATCGACGAAGAGCGGCGCCTGGAACGAAATGTCCTTTGCGCGGCACTCGGCGATGCTGTGGGATGGGTCACCGAACTGATGGTCGCCAAAGACCACCTGCATCGTATGCGCATTGTTCTCGATGGGAGAGAACTCGGCAAACGACTCGGCGAGTCCCTCGGCCATGAAGCGCTCAAACGACTCCCTCTGCACGGAGATGAGATTGGGCAGCTCCATGGTCGCGGGAATCTTGCTGAAGCTCTTACGTCCGGTACCTTCTTGTGGCGTGGTGAGAGAGATCTTTGCGGTAGACACCAGGCTGTTCCTCCTTCAAAAGGGTGGAAGGCGGCAATTGTCGCAAATTAAGAATGTAGTCAAGCAGAAACCATTCGTCAAGAAAGTATCTTGACTTAGCGGGTATTTTCTATTAAATTACTGTATTTTTCAACCCTTACCTGCGCAAACACCCTTTTGCGGCCACCTCATAATGTGAAGCTTCTGTGACCATGATCTCGCATGGCCCTCGGCTTATTTTACGCGACTGCCCCGCCCTATGCCTGAGCTGCGGCGTATTGAACAAATATCAAGCACATTGGCTGTCAATGCCATTAGGCGAAAAGAGGGGCCAGGCACTGGGCCTGACCCCTCGAGCTAGCGCTGGCTCTGACGACGTTCACCGAGAGAGCCGTTCGCTCCCAAGTAGAAGCTACTTGAGGGTGACGGTTGCGCCGGCCCCCTCGAGCTGCTTCTTGGCGGCCTCGGCGTCCTCCTTCTTGGCGCCCTCGAGAATGGCGTTCGGAGCCTTCTCGACGGCGTCCTTGGCCTCCTTCAGGCCGAGGGAGGTGAGGGCGCGGACGACCTTGATGACAGCGATCTTGTTGTCGCCGAAGGACTCGAGGACGACGTCGAAGCTCGTCTTCTCCTCCTCCTCGGGGGCAGCGGCGCCACCGGCTGCAGGGGCAGCGGCAACGGCGACGGGGGCGGCGGCGGAAACGCCAAAGACGTCCTCGAGCTCATGGACGAGCTCGGAAAGCTCGAGCGCGGGCATCTCCTTGAGGGCCTCGACGATCTCTTCCTTGGTAACGGCCATGTCATTTCTCCTTCTGGTTGGGGCCGCACGACTGCGGCCTCACGAATGTGTGATGGTGCGGGTCCGCTTACGCGGCGTTCTTCTGGTCGGCGATTGCCTGGAGCGCGGTGGCAAGCCCCCTGGCGGGACCGGCACACACCTGAGCGATGCCGGAGAGCGGGCTGCCGAGGACGTACACGAGCTTGGCCATGAGCTCCTCGCGNGACGGAAGGTCNGCGTAGGCCATGGCATCCTCAGCGGAGAGGGTCTGACCGTCGGCGATACCACCGATGAAGGCCATCTTCTTGAGCTTGGCGGACTGATCCTTGATCACCTTGGCGGCACTGACGGGGTCCTTCTCGTAGAAGACGTAGGCACAGGTGCCCGCGAGCTTCTCGTCGATGCTGGGCATCCCGGCGTTCTCGAGTGCGATCTTGACGATGGTGTTCTTGTACACCTTCATCACGGCACCCGCCTCGCGAAGGGCGCGACGGACCTCCTGGGCCTCCTTCACGGAGAGGCCGCGGTAATCTACCACGAAGACTCCCTTGGAGGTCTCAAGCGACTTGCTGACCTTCTCGAGCATGTCGATCTTTGACTGAGCTGGCATTGAATACACCTCCTCTATAATGCGACTGGGCACGAGCCGCCGACGCGGGCGGGCCTTCGCATAAAGAAGACCCCGCTTGGCACAGCCAAAACGGGGTCTTCGAGGATGCATATCTCCTGAGACCACCTCGGCAGGCGGGTATTCCCCATTGAGCCTTNCGGCGCCGGCTGTCTTTGGCAGCGGAACGTGCGATGTACACGTGCGTATGCGATTGTGGCACGGGCCGAGACGTACGTCAAGCGGCACACGAGACCGTCATGCCACCAGGGTCCCGAGGGGAGCCCTGTGCTCCTTAGGCCGCGAGGCTACGCCTGAGCGGTGAAGTTGCGGGTAACGCTCGGGTCGATCTTGATGCCAGGNCCCATCGTGCTGGAGACGACGATGGACTTGACGTACTTGCCCTTCGCCGTGGACGGCTTGACGCGGAGAAGCTCGGTCAGGAGGGCACCGTAGTTCTCGACAAGCTTCTCGGACGCAAAGGATGCCTTGCCCATGGGGACGTGGCAGATGCCGTAGCGATCGGCGCGGTACTCGACGCGGCCGGCCTTGAGCTCGTTCACCATCTTCTCGACGTCCATGGTCACCGTGCCGAGCTTGGGGTTCGGCATGAGACCGCGGGGGCCGAGGATGCGGCCGAGTCGACCGACCTTGCCCATCATGTTNGGCGTGGCGATGGCGGCNTCGAAGTTGAGCTCGCCCTTCTGGATCAGCGCGACGAGATCGTCCGAGCCGACGATGTCAGCACCGGCGGCCTCGGCCTCNCGGGCCTTCTCNCCCTCGGCGAAGACGGCGACGCGCACGGTCTTGCCCGTGCCGTTGGGCAGCGAGATGGAGCCGCGGACGTTCTGGTCGGCCTTGCGGGTGTCGACGCCGAGACGGATGGCAACCTCGATGGTCTCGTCGAACTTGGCCGATGCGGTCTCCTTGGCGAGGGCCATGGCCTCCACCGGGGTGTAGAGCTTGGTCTTATCGATCTTTGCGGCTGCGGCGTTGAAGCTCTTTCCATGCTTAGGCATTTCTTACCTCCTGTGGTCTGCGGGCATTGCGCCCTCCCACATACGTGACGGTTTTCCGTCGGTTATCGAGAGGCGCCCTCGCGGGGCGCGTGGTGCCAGCGGTACTAGTCGGCGATGGTAACGCCCATGGAGCGTGCCGTGCCGGCGACGATGGCCTTGGCGGCGTCGATGTCATTGGCGTTGAGGTCCGGCATCTTGATCTCGGCGATCTTGGTGAGCTGCTCTTGGGTGAGCTGGCCGACCTTGTCGCGCTGNGGNACGCCGGAGCCGCTCTTGATGCCAAGCTCCTTCTTGATGAGCTGGGCCGCGGGAGGCGTCTTGCAGATGAAAGTGAAGGAGCGGTCCTCGTAGACCGTGATCTCGACNGGGATGATGTCNCCCGACTTGTCNGCGGTCTCCTTGTTGAAGGCCTGGCAGAACTGCATGATGTTGACCTGGGCGGCACCAAGGGCGGGGCCGACGGGAGGTGCCGGGTTAGCGGCGCCAGCCGGAATCTGNAGCTTGATAAAGTGAGNGACCTTCTTCTTGGCCATGACATTGCCTCCTGAGTAAAGTTCGTGTAGTGCTATCGTCGCGCCAGTTCCCGAGAAGCNATCCTCACCGATANCGGGACCGTGCGGGATTTCCTGCTAGCTGATCGCCGACACCTGGTCGAGCGTGAGCTCGACGGGCGTCTCGCGGCCGAAGATGGTGAGCATGACCTTGACCTTGCCNGANTCNGCGTTGACCTCGGCGACCTGGCCGTCGAAGTCCGCGAGGGGACCGGAGAGCACCTTGACGGACTGCCCGACCTCGAGACCCGTGGCCATGCGCTTTGTCGCGGGCGCGCCTGTGGGCTTGCCGCCGCCGCGCCTCATGATCTTGTCAAACTCATCGTGCCGCAGGGGCGTGGGCTTGCCGTCGATGCCGACGAAGCCAGTGACGCCAGGCGTGTTGCGGACGACCGCCCATGTGTTGTCGTCGACCTCCATGCGCACGAGCACGTATCCCGGGAAGACCTTGGCTTCCTTGGTCTCGCTCTTGCCTTCCTTGACCTCGATGACTTCCTCGGTCGGNATCTTGATGTCNACGACCTGNNTCTCGAGACCATAGGTCTCGATGCGGTGCTCGAGGTCGGTCTTGACCTTGTTCTCGTAGCCGGAATAGGTATGGATGACATACCAACGCTTNGACATGGTCTACCCCCTCAGGCCCGTGTAGCCGATGAGGGCAGCCACGATGCCGTTGTCGACGAGCCAGATAACCGCACCGAAGATGACNAGGGTCACGATGACCGCNACGGAGTAGTTCTTGAGCTCTTCCTTTGACGGCCAGATGACGCGGCGAATCTCAGAACGTACGTCCGAGAGATAGGCTGCGATGCGACCTTTGCGCTTTGCCTTGACCGGCTTGCTCGCCGGCGTCTTGACGGCATTGCCGGACTTGTCCGCCTTGGGCTTGTCGTCGGAGTCGGGTTCGGGCGTCGAGGTTGCCTGAGCGGCAGCGACNCGNGAGCGCTCCTCTGCTCGAGACTGACGGGCACTCCTCTTCTGACGGTCCTTGTTCGCCATCCCTCTACTCCTCAGATAGTCCCTTACATAGAAACCGGCTAACAAGGACCGTCAGAAGAGGAGTGCCCGTCAGTCACGAGAGCGCTCCTGACGGGCACTCCTCTTCTGACGGTCCTTGTTCGCCATCCCTCTACTCCTCAGATAGTCCCTTACATAGAAACCGGCTAACCTCGCACGGAGGAAAGCCGGTGGTGAAATCTGGCAGGCCAGGAAGGACTCGAACCCTCAACAAACGGTTTTGGAGACCGCCGCTCTACCATTGGAGCTACTGGCCTGTGATGGCCCACCTTATACTAGCGGGTCTCGCGATGAAGCGTGTGCTTGCGGCACCACGGGCAATACTTTTTCAACTCCATGCGATCGGGGTTGTTTGACTTGTTCTTGGTCGTGGTGTAATTTCGGCGCTTGCANTCGGTGCATGCAAGTGTAACAAGTGTACGCATGAATCCTCCTGAGAAACACCCTGTCAGTTCGAGGCCTTCCCGAACGTGACGCGATGGACTACGCTACCATCAACCGCCCAGNCTTGTCAACTTGGNGAATGNCTCGGAGACGTTCACACATAAATCTCAAACAGCCTGAGACACAAAGGACCCGATGCTCCCTGGAGCATCGGGTCCTTTCAAGTAGCTAGCGGAAACTACTCGATGATCGTTGAAACACGACCATCGCCGACGGTGTGCCCGCCCTCGCGGATTGCGAACTTGAGACCCTGCTCCATTGCGATGGGGTGGATGAGCTCGCAGTTGACCGTGATGTGGTCGCCAGGCATGGCCATCTCTACCTTGTTGCCATCGCTATCGGTGAGCTCGCTGATGTCACCGGTGATGTCGGTGGTACGGAAGTAGAACTGGGGACGATAGCCAGAGAAGAACGGGGTGTGACGGCCACCCTCCTCCTTGGTCAGGACGTAGATCTCACCCGTGAAGTGCTTGTGCGGGGTGACGGAGCCCGGCTTGCAGATGACCTGGCCACGCTCGATGTCCTCGCGCCTAATGCCACGAAGGAGGATGCCGACGTTATCGCCAGCCTCGCAGAAGTCCATGGTCTTNCGGAACATCTCGATGCCGGTGGCAGTGGACTTCAGGGTGTCCTTGATGCCGACGACCTCGACGGGAGAGTTGAGCTTGAGCTCGCCGCGCTCGACACGACCGGTGGCGACGGTGCCGCGGCCGGAGATGGTCATGACGTCCTCGATGGCCATCAGGAACGGCTTCTCGTTGTCACGCGGAGGCGTCGGGATGTACGAGTCGACGGTGTGCATGAGCTCGATGATGGCATCGACCCACTTCTGCTCGCCGTTGAGGGCGCCCAGTGCAGAGCCGCGGATGATGGGGAGGTCGTCTCCGGGGAAGTCGTACTCGGAGAGAAGCTCACGGGTCTCCATCTCGACGAGGTCAATGAGCTCCTCGTCGTCGACCATGTCGCACTTGTTCAGGAAGACGACGATGTAGGGCACACCGACCTGACGGGCGAGAAGGATGTGCTCGCGGGTCTGGGCCATGGGGCCGTCGGTGGCTGCGATGACGAGGATGGCACCGTCCATCTGGGCAGCGCCCGAGATCATGTTCTTGATGTAGTCGGCNTGGCCNGGGCAGTCGACGTGGGCGTAGTGACGCTCCCAGGTCTCGTACTCGATGTGGGCGACGTTGATGGTGATGCCGCGCTGACGCTCCTCGGGAGCCTTGTCGATGTTCTCGAAGGCGGTGTAGTTGCCTTGCAGCCCTCTCCTGGCTGGGAGAGAACCTTGTGGTGATGGGCCGCGGCTCAGGGTGGTCTTGCCGTGGTCGACGTGACCGATGGTTACCAATGTTTTACGTGCGGCTTAGAACGATACGAACTTCTTCTTGGCCATTGCCATCCTCCTTCTGGAAACAGCTTCTTGGGCCATTCCCATGGATACAAGACTACGCTTAATATGTTCAGCGGCCGCCGAAGCGCCGCTTGGAACTCTGGTACCGTGTGACTGCGATTCGAACCAGTGACATCGCGGGTATTGAAGCCGCGGTGGCTCTAACCAGCTGAGCTACCACCGCAAGGTGCCGTGCGGCCTGGAAAAGATGGAGCCCGCGACCCGGATTCGAACCGGTGACCTCTTCGTTAACCAACGAAGTGCTCTACCGACTGAGCTACACGGGCTGGTGGGGAGATGCTTGGACTCGCAACCAAGGAACCCAGAGGAGCAGGATTTACAGTCCGCCGCAGTGCGCCGCTGTGCACCGCTCGCCCGCCATATTCCGCATCTTCTTTTTCAAGCACTTGGTGAGAGAGCGCCTCGTCAAGCGATGTTTTGGGGAAATATTACGACGGGAACAGGGTCTTGGGTCAACGCAATACTCCCGCCCGGGCGTAGCCTGCCCCACCGATTTCCGCACCATTACCAGCACGAACACGCTAGGAATGGCCGCCTCCCACGGATTGCCCCCCACGCTGGTCTCGACGATTGAATTCCCGACTCCCGCCCCGGAAGGCCGGGCAAAGCCGCCTGCGCTGGGCTTGCCAAAAAGGACGCACGCGGGCCACGGACTTGGACCATGTTCCCGTGACCCGCGCCAAAAACGTTACTGGGAGCCGGCTAAAGTAGAGGGAGTCGAACCCACAACCCACGGTTTACAAAACCGTTGCTCTGCCATTGAGCCATACCGGCGACTTGCGACATTCTACCTGCTTGCGCGTGTTTGTGCGAGGGTCTACTTTCCGATGAGTCCCCAGAGCCTCGCGCGACTCTCGGGAGAGAGACGATCTTCTAGGGTGAGATGCGCATGGTTTCGCTCGGCGTTGGCCATCTCGGCGTCGGCGGCAAGCATCTTGACGTCTTCGATGAGGACCGAGCTCGAAAGCTTGGTCACGGGAATGCCGCCCACGGTGGAGCGAATCGTGTTATCCGAGGTGATGACGGTAACATCACGCATCTCGCGGCGCGCATCGGTGACGAGGCGTTCGATCACGGTGTCGGCCGTCTCCCCCGTTGCCGAGAAGATCAGGCGCACGCCCGCGCGCGAGACGGCGGGTCGGTCGTGAGAGACGTTTCCGGCCGCGTCGAACACGATCACTGGCTCNTNGCTCCCCTGGGAATAGGCCGCCACGTCAGCCACGAGCTGCTCGCGGGCACATCCGAAGGGATCGTTGTCATCAAAGCCTATGCCCGTCTCCTCCATGAGGTCGGTATAGCGCGAGGTCTTGTGAATCACGTTGTAGCCGTCGACCACGAGGAGCGGGAGACGTCTATCGGACATCTTCGCTCCCCTGGCACTCACGACGGAGCCATTCATAGCAAAGCACGGTCGTGGCCTGGGCCACGTTGAGCGATTCCACCCGACCGCGCTGAGGAAGCCTGCACGAGAAGTCGCATCTCTCGAGCATGAGCCGAGAGATGCCCGAACCCTCGGAGCCCATCACGAGAGCGAGTCTCCCCCCCATGGGCGCGCGCCAGACGTCCTCCTCGGCGTGCTCTGTGGCGGCACAGGCCCAGAACCCCGCGGCCTTGAGGTCGTCGAGGGCGCGCGCGAGGTTGGGCACCTGCGCGATGGGGATGTGCAGCACCGCGCCGGCAGAGGTCTTGTAGGCACCCACGCCCACAGTGGCCGCACGCGCGTTGGCGATGACCACGCCCGCCGCGCCCACGACCTCGGCCGTGCGGACNATGGCNCCGAAGTTCCCCTCGTCGGTCACATGGTCGAGAACCACCACAAGCGCGTTGCCCGCGCCCGCAGCCGCGATGACGTCGGCGAGGTCTGCATACTCGAAGGGCCGTACGCGGACGACGACGCCCTGATGGGCACCATGGCTCGACATCGCGTCGAGACGTGCCTTGGGCACGCGTTCGCACTCCACGCCGCGACCCTCAAGACGTTTTACGAGCTTGTCAAGGACGGGGTCCTCATCGCCGGAAGCCTTGGACACGAAGGCCTGCCTCAACGGGATGCCCGCATCGAGGGCCTCGGCCACGGCGCGCCGACCCTCGATGAGGTCTCCCGTCGGCCTTGCCTCGCGATGCTGCCCACGCACATCCTGGCTGCGCTGATTGCGCAGACGGTCAGAGCCTCCGCGCTGGTCTTCCTTGCCGCGCTGGTTGCGGGCGCGTCCCGATGACTGGTCTCTCGCCATGCGCGGCACCTACGCCCTGCGGAGACGCGCGCCGTTGGCGGTGTCCTCGAGCACGAGGCCAAGGTCCGCGATGGCATCGCGGATGGCGTCTGCAGTACTCCAGTCCCTCGTCTCTCGGGCCGCCTGCCGCGCGTCGAGAAGCGCCGCAGAGGCGTCCTCGGTGGAGCTTCCGTCGTAGCCGGCATACGTGGCCGCAAGGTCCACGAGCTCGTGCGGGAGGTCGTCTGAGTCGGCGTCCGGAACGCTGATCCCGAGCACGCCCACGAGCTCGGCGAGGGTGTCGGCCGCACGCAGGCAGGGAGCCGTCGATGGCTTGGTGGCTTCGGCGAGGTAGGTGTTGGCGGTGGTCACGAGACCAAAGATCGCGGCAAGGCCGCCCGCGGTGTTGAAGTCGTCGTCCATCTGGCGCATGAACTCCTCGCGCGCCTCGTCGACGGCGGTGCCGAGCTGGCGATCGAGGTCGGTGAGAACGCCGTTCTGCTCGGCGTTCTGGGCCATCCAGCGAAGGTTCTTCACACAGGTGAGCAGGCGCTCAAGGGTGCCCACGGTGCCATCGAGGCGGCTGAACGAGAAGTCGAGCGGCGCACGATAGTGGGTCTGGAGCATGAGCAGGCGCACGGCGTCGGCCGGATACTTGTCGAGAACCTCCTTGAGGGTGTAGAAGTTGCCGAGGCTCTTGGACATCTTCTCCCCGTCGACGCGTAGCATGCCCGTATGCATCCAGGTGTTGGCAAGGGGTCTGTCCCAGGCGCACATGGCCTGGGCGGTCTCGTTCTCGTGGTGCGGGAAGATGAGGTCGGCACCGCCGCCGTGGATGTCGATCGGCGTGCCGAGATAGCGGTGAATCATCGCGCAGCACTCGGTGTGCCAGCCAGGCCTGCCGGGTCCCCACGGGGAGTCCCAGCTGGGCTCACCGGGCTTGGCGGCCTTCCAGAGCGCAAAGTCGAAGGGGTCGCGCTTCTCGTCATTGACCTCCACGCGTTCGCCAGCGCGCAGCTGATCGAGGTCGCGGCCGGAAAGGACGCCGTAGGCATGGTCGGAGCGCACCGAGAAGTACACGTCGCCAGAGGGCACGGCGTAGGCGTTACCCCTCTCGATGAGAACGCGGATCATCTCCTGCATCGCGGCGATCTCCTGCGTGGCGCGAGGGCGGACGTCAGGGTCGAGTATCCCAAAGCGGTGCATCTGCTCGATGAAGGCAGCCGAGAACTCGTCGGCCACGTCTGACGCCGTGCGTCCCTGCTCGATTGCGCGATTGATAATCTTGTCATCCACGTCAGTGAGGTTCTGAGCGAAGGTGACCTGGTACCCCTTGTACATGAGATAGCGCCGAATCACGTCGAAGGAGAGGAACGTGCGTCCGTTGCCAATGTGAATCTGATCGTAGACCGTGGGACCGCAGACATACATGCGAACCTTGTCGGGCTCGATGGTCCTGAACTCTTCCTTACGATGGGTCTGGGTGTTGTAGACCTGCATTGCTCGTCACTCCTCTGGCTGCTTGCGTGAGTACACGCATTGTAGCAGCCACACCCCCGCGCGGCGCAACGGCACGTACGGGGTGACGAAACCGTGGACGGACGCGCCTAGGGCGTGACGACGCTCGCAAGCGCCGCAGACGAGGTCTTGTCGGCCGAGCCGTTCGCAACGGCGGTGGAGCAGGCCTTCTGGATGAGGCTGGAGCCAGGCACTATCTGAAAGGATGACGTCGCGGTGCCGGCATAGCGGCCCACGCCCGTCACGGTCACGGTAGCCGTACCGACATCTACGTTATTCTCGTAGGACACGGTGAAGTCGGTGCCCTCCACGAGCGAGGTAGATCCAAGGGTCACGCCAACCGCAGGTTCTACGGCGTCTTTGGTGTGGGCCTCGGAGGAGGACAGCGAGATCGTCGCGTCGGCGATGGGGACGGGGTCGGGATCCGAGACGTCAGACGAGACGTACCAGTACGAGCTGGCGTTGGACACGCGCACNGTAACGCACTCGTCGAGCNCGCTGGTGGCACCCGTAAGCGAGTCGTGCGCGTAGAAGGTGCCATCCTCGTATCCCAGCAGCAGAACCGCATGCGGGCTCGAGCAGTTGCCCGCATAGAGCACGATCCCCGCGGGGTTCTCCTCGAGAATCTCAATGAGCTGTGCGGTCTTCTCCTCGTCGGTGCCACTGATGCTCCCGTGCTCCACGGCATACGAGGCAGAGGACGTGGGGACGGAGAAGCTCCAGGGCAGGCCACCCGACGTAGGAATGCTTGAGGTGGTGATCGACGCCCAGTTGGCGTCGCCGTTCAAGAGCGCGGCCCGACGCAGCATGTTGGTGGCGGCGTANATGGTGCACCTNCCCGTNCTGCCNGGCTCGTTCTGGAAGACGTCGTCGGCGAGCGTCTCCTGAATTGTGGCGGCGTTTGCCATGGTTGCAGGCATGGCGCCACATGTAACGACACAGAGGACGAGAAGAGCGAGCGCGAATGCGGAGAACTTTTTCGCAAGCCTTCCCCAAGCATGCGTATGCATGCCAATGCGCGGAATGTTCACGTTGCTGTCCTTCCCGGCCGCGCACAGGGGCNCCGCCGGTCGNCGGNGCCCGNTTGGCTCGGATAAGGAGTGCGATGGTGCTTCGTGAGTGGTGCGNGTAAAGCGTTGGATCGNGTGCTATGCGCGGCCTTTCGGAGACACGGACCAGTGGTCGCGTGCNTTGCCGAGGATGGTACGCCNGCTTTTCANTCTTCNANAAACACCCNCAAAGTCTTCGTGAGNCGCTCACGGTACCATCAGAGAATCAACGCATGCCCAAAGGCACCAAAAGCATGGAGCCCCCATGTATCCGCAGGTAAATACCCCTATTCTTAGTGAATTACGAAGACGTACGCCATTCTGGCAAGAAATGGTTTCAGGTTTGGGCCAACAGGCATCACATCGAGAGAAACAGGGAGCTATCCCTGCTCGAGAAGGGCGACTGCCCAGGCGCAGACGCCCTCTTCGCGGCCCACGAAACCCAGCCCCTCGGTTGTGGTGGCCTTCACGCCCACGCACTCCACGCCCACGCCCATGGCCTCGGCCATGCGGGCGCGCATGTCCTCGCGGTACGGAGAGAGCCTGGGCGACTGGGCGCCCACGGTACAGTCACAGTCCAGGATTCGATAGCCCCGCTCGCGCGCCAGTGCCGCCACGCGGGAAAGCAGCACCATCGAGTCGGCGCCCTCGTAGGCTGGGTCGCTGTCCGGAAAGAGTCGCCCGATGTCACCTGCCCGCATGGCACCGAGGATCGCGTCCATGAGCGCATGCGCAAGCACGTCGGCGTCGGAGTGGCCGAGAAGACCTCGCTCACTCGGCACGCTCACGCCTCCGAGCACCAGCTCGCGACCCTCCGCGAACTGGTGAACATCATAGCCGTGCCCGATTCGAAGCGTCATCTGGAGCCTCCCCAACCGCCAACGAGGCGCTGCTCGAGCGCGGCCTCCACCACGGCGAGGTCTTCGGGGATGGTGACCTTGACGTTGTCGCGCGAGGTCTCTACCACACGAACGCGTCCGCCGCAGCGCTCCACAAGCGATGAGTCGTCGGTTCCCTGATAGCCCTCCCTCGCCGCAGCGCGATGCGCGGAGACGATTGCACGCGTGCGAAAGACCTGCGGCGTCTGAGCGGCCCAGTAAAGGGAGCGGTCGGGGGTCGCCACGATCGTATCGCCCTCGACGAGCTTCAGCGTGTCAATGGCGCGGGCGGCGCAGACGGCCCCTGCAATCGATGCGTCGGCACGTACGGCGGCACATGCGCGCTCGATGTCATCCACTTCGATGAGCGGCCTGGCGGCGTCATGCACGGCCACGAGGTCGAAGCCGCCCGGCATCGCCGCAAGCCCGCTCATGACCGAGTCCTGGCGGGTATCCCCCGCTGGCGCAATGGCTGCGGGGCACCTCAGTGATAGGCGTGAAAGGATGTCGGAGGCGACCTCATCCGTTCGCTCGGGGGTGCAGACCACCACGATGCGCGCAATGGAGGGTGCGTGGTCGAAGGCAAGGATGGCCCACGACATAAGGGGCAGGCCGCAGAGGTCCACGAACTGCTTNCCGCGGGNGTCNCCNAAGCGCTCNCCCGACCCGCCCGCCACGATGATGGCGACCGCATCGGGACGCAGTGGCTCTTCTCCCACGCGCATGACCTCGGCATACGCGAGAGGGCTGAGCTCGCTCATTACTTCGCCTGGCCCCTCATGCGATGAAGGCTGTTTGCGAGGACGCTCGGGTTGTTGAGGCCCATCTCGCCCAGGCTCTCGGGGTCGTCCTCTGCCGCGTGCAGGACCTCTTGCAGCGAACCGTACTCGCTGACGAGCTGATCGGCCATTCCGNCGTTGACGACGGAGATGCGCGAGAGCGTGCGCAGACCCAGCGACGTGATGACGGCGTCCTCGTCGCGGCCGTCGTCATAGCCGAGCACCTTGGCCACATACTTGGCTGACCTCAGCTGAGAGTTTGCCGTGTCGTGGAAGATGTTGCGAATCTCNCGGGCCTTGGATTNNGACGAGTCNTTGGCNTAGTCGCGNATCATGAGCGTGTAGGCCTCGTCCATGCCTCCCACGAACTCCTCGCGCTGCATCTGCGTGGTGCGTCCCTCTCGACCGAGCTGCACGATGCACTGGTCCANNTCCTCGCCCGCGGTGATGAGCGTCTCGAAGAGGTAGAAGACTTCGGTGATGTCATGCATGGTGACGAAGTCATCCAGCTCGAGACTCGAAAGGCGCAGCAGCGCACCGTCAAGGGTGGCACGCGTACTCTGCATGGCCACCGTGAGCTGGTTGACCACCGCCATGAGCTGTGAGACGGGCTTGAGCTGAAAGCCGCGACCGTCGACGTAGATGTTGACCACGGCGCGCCGCTCGGACACCGAGATGACCGTCGCCTTGGTNAGCAGGCTCATGCGAGCCGCGGTGCGGTGACGCGTGCCCGTCTCGGAGGTTGGCAGCGATGGGTCGGGGTTAAGGTGGTAGTTGGCTCGCAGGATCTGCGTGAGGTCCTTGTCGATGACCACGGCGCCGTCCATCTTGCAGAGCTCGAAGAGACGGTTGGCNGTGAACGAGACCTCGAGCTTGAACCCGTCATCACCCGCGGCAAGCACGTTCTCGGTGTCTCCGATGCAGATGAGCGCACCGAGATGGCCGGCGATGATCATGTCGAGGGCAACNCGCAGCGCAGTGCCNGGNGCGGTCTGNCTGACTGCNGAGACGAGCCGNTCCTCCNTGTCGGAGGACATCTGGTCGATGGTGCTGGGGTCCATGGGAGGCACCTCCATATATACGGTCGGCCCGCACGTACCGAGCCGACCAGCCTGTCATTAGAAAGAATACGTCGCGTCACACCCCGTCTTGTCAACTATTCCTCGAACGAAGCAAGTCCACCAGTCTCNGGTGNNGAGATGNCGGGCGTCCAGTGCTCCTTTGCCGTCGGCGCATCCATGTGATCGCGCTTTCTCGGGGCGGGAATCTCGCCCTGCGTCTTGGTGAAGAAGATCTTACCGTCCCTCACGTCCACCTCGACGATGTCCCCCGCCTTCCAGTCGCCTGCGAGAAGCTCCTCGGAGAGCGGGTCTTCGATGAGCGTCTGAATCGCTCGGCGCAGCGGACGCGCGCCATAGACCGGGTCGGCCCCCTCCTTGGCCACGAGCTCACGCGCGGCGTCGGCGAGGTCGATGGACATGCCGTTGGCGATGAGACGATCACGGAGGTCAGAGACCATGAGGTCCACAATGCCGTGGAGCTGCTCGGGCGTAAGGCTCTTGAAGACGACGACCTCGTCCACGCGGTTGAGGAACTCGGGGCGGAACACCTTCTTGAGCTCGGCGTTGACGCGACTCGTGATCTCCTTGTCGGAGAGACCGGCGGCTCCCTGGGACGAGAAGCCCATCGTGGACGTCTGAGAGATCTCACGCGCACCGATGTTGGACGTCATGATGATGATCGTGTTGGAGAAATCCACGTGGCGTCCCTGGCCATCGGTGAGATGGCCCTCCTCGAGAATCTGCAGGAGGATGTTGAAGACGTCGGGATGCGCCTTCTCGATCTCGTCGAAGAGCACGACGGAGTACGGGCGTCTTCTGACGGCCTTGGTGAGCTCGCCTCCCTCGTCATAGCCCACGTATCCCGGAGGGGCGCCGACGAGCTTGGAGACGGTGTGCTTCTCCATGAACTCNGACATGTCNAAGCTGATGAGCGCCTCCTCGCTACCGAAGAGAAACTCGGCGAGCGACTTGGCCAGCTCGGTCTTGCCCACACCGGAGGGGCCGAGGAAGATGAACGACCCTCCAGGGCGACGCGGGTCTTTGAGGGGCGAGCGGGAGCGGCGGATGGCCTTGGCGACCTTGGTGACGGCCTCGTCCTGTCCGACGACGCGCTCGTGAAGCGCATCCTCGCAGCGCAGCAGCTTGGANGCCTCNGCCTCGGTNAGGTTGGAGACGGGCACGTTCGTGATGGCGGAGACCACGTCGGCGATGTCTTGCTCGTCGACGATGACGATGTCCTTGTCGAGCTTGGCGCGCCAGGCCTCCTCGAGCTGGTCTCGCTTGGAGGTGAGCTCCTTCTCCTTGTCGCGGAGATGCGCCGCCTGCTCGTACTCCTGTGCCGAGGCGGCGATGGCCTTCTCGTCCTTCACGTGGGCGAGCTCGGCGTCGACCTGGGCGATCTCGGGCGGGAGGTTCGTGCGATGAACGCGTGTGCGAGCGCCCGCCTCGTCGATGACGTCGATGGCCTTGTCGGGCAGGAAGCGGTCCTGTACGTAGCGGTTGGAGAGCGTGACGGCAGCCTCGATGGCCTTGTCGGTGTACTTGACGTGATGATGCTTCTCGTAGCGGTCCTGCAGGCCACGGATGATCCTGACGGTGTCTTCGGGCGATGGCTCGCCGATGCTCACCGGCTGGAAGCGCCGCTCGAAGGCGGAGTCCTTCTCGATGTGCTTGCGGTACTCATCGGCCGTNGTGGCACCAATGACCTGAATCTCGCCGCGCGAGAGGGGTGGTTTGAGGATGGACGCCGCGTCGATGGAGCCCTCGGCTGACCCTGCGCCGATGACGGTGTGGATCTCATCGATGAAGAGGATGTCCTCGTCGGACTGCTCAAGCTCCCTGACGACCTTCTTCATGCGATCCTCGAACTCGCCACGATACTTGGAACCGGCCACGAGGCTCGCGAGGTCGAGCGTCCAGACCTGCTTGCCACGCAGGACATCGGGGACGTTGCCCGAAGAGATGAGCTGCGCGAGCCCTTCGACGATGGCCGTCTTGCCGACGCCTGGGTCACCGAGGATGAGCGGGTTGTTCTTCTGGCGGCGCGCGAGGACCTGCATGACGCGCTCAATCTCTTGGTCGCGACCGATGACGGGGTCGAGCTTGCCATCGGCGGCGAGCTTGGTGAGGTTGCGTCCGTACTGNTCGAGCATGGAGCCCTCGTCGCCTTGCTGACCCTGGGGCATGCCAGGCATGAAGCTCGGATCCATGCGCACGTCGGCCACCGCAGGTCCGTTTGCCTGGCCGCTCTTGGCAATGAGCTCGTTGACCGCGTTGCGCACCGCGTCGCCCGAGACGCCCATGGTTCGCAGGGCGTCCATGGCACGACCGTTGCCCTCGGAGACGATGCCCAGGAGCAGGTGCTCGGTGGCGATNTAGGTCTGTCCATGGGTCATGGTCTCGCGGTATGCGTCCTCGAGCACGCGCTTTGCACGAGGCGTGAAGGGAATGTGTCCGCCGGGGACGGGCTCGGTCTCCGCCGTGGCAAGCTCCTTCACCGTGGCAAGGGTCTCGTCGTACGTAACGTCGAGCTTGGATAGGGCCTGGGCGGCTATGCCGTCCCCCTCCTTGATGAGGGCGAGGAGNAGATGCTCCGTACCCACGTACATCTGCCCGAGGTTACGTGCCTCGTCCTGGGCGAGGCTCATGACCTTNCGGGCCTTGTCTGTGAACTTCTCGAACATATGCTGGCGCGTCCTTCCGATTGCGATTNATTCGAACTGTGTTTACCCATGAAGGCTCGGTACCAAACAGATGGCGCAATCGTCGTTCGTGCTGGTGCTTGGCAGGGCTTGCGCCGTCGATGGCTACTCGACGGACGCTTCACCATCAAAGGTGTCACGGTCGGGAGCTATGGCCTTCATGGCTTCGATCACGCTTGCGAAGAGGTCGGCGAGGTCCATGTCATTGAGCTCGGCCCCCTTGCGAATGACCTCGCGATCGCAGCCCGCGGCAAAGCGCTTGTCCTTGTACTTCTTCTTGAGCGACTTTGTCTCGAAGTCCATCACGCTCTTGCTCGGGCGCATGATCACCGCAGCCTGGATGAGTCCGGAGAGCTCGTCACAGGCAAACAGCACGCGCTCCATTTTGAGCTCGGGCGCCGGCAGCGCCTCGTTGTTGTCGGAGTTGTGGGTCATGATCGCATGCGCGAGCTGCGGAGCGGCACCGGCCTCGGCAAGAAGCTCGGCGGCCTTCACNGTNTGNCNCTNGACGTCCTGGAACTTCTCCCAGTCAAGATCGTGAAGCAGGCCGACGATACCCCAGAAATCCACGTTGGAGGGGTCGTACCTCTCGGCGTAGTAGCGCATCAGACCCTCGAGCGTCTCTCCGTGCGTGATGTGGAAGTGATCCTCGTTGTACTTCTTGAGCAGGTCAAACGCCACATCACGGGAGATTCCCGCATCGAGGGCACCCGCCATGTCGGCCTCGATGGCATCAACGGCGGCACGGGAGAGCTCGACCGCGACGGGCGCGGGCTCCAGCTCGGGAGCGGGCCCCGGTTCCGGCTCCGGCTTGGGGTCAGCTGGCGGAGCAGGCACCGGCACCGGACTCGCACCCACCTCGCTGTCAGCCGCAATCGCATCGAGCGAGGCGGCGGCGTTATCGGTCATCACGCCTCCCACCTGCGCCTCGATGTCGGCACGAGTGACGGCCTCGGGCTTCATCTGCGGAAAGAGCAGCACGTCGCGGATGGCGGGCGCATCGCAGAACAGCATGATCATGCGGTCGATGCCATAGCCGATGCCGCCTGCGGGGGGCATGCCGTACTCGAGCGCCCGCACGTAGTCGTAGTCGTAGCCCATCGCCTCGTCATCACCAAAGCCCTTGGCGGCGACCTGCTCGGCGAAGCGACCAGCCTGATCGACCGGATCGTTGAGCTCGGAGAAGGCGTTGGCNTANTCATGNCCNGATATGACCAGCTCGAAGCGGTCGGTCAGACGATTGTCCTCNTCCTTGCGCTTNGAGAGCGGNCTGACCTCCTCNGGATAGTCGCACACGAAGGTCGGATCGATGATGGTGGCCTCGCCCAGATCGTCGTAGAGCTCGAAGACGAGCTTGCCGGAGCCCCAGTTGGGCTGCCACTCNATNCCGTTGGCCTCGCAGATCTCGCGCAGATGCTCGATGGGGGTGTCCATGTCCACGTGCTCGCCCACCGCCTCCGAGGCGATGTCGGCNAGCGGGCGAGAGGTCCAGGTGCCGCTCATGTCCACTGGCTGTCCCTGATAGGTGATGACTTCGTGACCCTCCTCGCAACCACAGACCTCGCGGGCGATGGTCTTGAAGAGCCCTTCGGTGAGACGCTTCATCCCATCGAGGTCAGAGTAGGCGCAGTATGCCTCCATGCTTGTGAACTCTGGGTTGTGCGTGAGGTCCATGCCCTCGTTGCGAAACTGGCGGCCAAGCTCAAAGACACGNTCCATCCCNCCCACGATGAGGCGCTTGAGAGGCAGCTCGGTGGCGATGCGTAGGAAGAAGTCGCGATCGAGTGCATTGAAGTGCGTCACGAACGGCTTGGCGTTGGCGCCGCCGAGGATGGCATGCATCATGGGGGTCTCGACCTCCATGTAGCCGTCCGCCTCCATGTAACGGCGGATGAGCGAGATGATCTGGCTTCGGCGACGGAAGGTGTCGCGCACCTCGGGGTTCATGATCAGATCCACGTAGCGCTGACGGTAGCGCACCTCACGGTCGGTGAGGCCATGGAACTTCTCGGGCAGCGGGCGAAGGCTCTTGGAGAGGATCGTGAGGCTTGTGGGAGAGACGGACAGCTGTCCGCGGCGCGTGCGCAGGACGGTTCCCGTGGCACCGATGATGTCGCCGAGGTCGAGCTGGCCGAGAAGCGACCAGTCTCTCTCGCAGAGGTTGTCCACGCGGCAGAAGAGCTGAATGGAGCCCGTGGCGTCCTCGAGCACGACGAAGGCCGCCTTACCCTGGTTGCGGATGGCGCGAATCCGACCGGCTACGGAGATCTCGTCATCGGTGCCGTCTCCATCGGCAAGGCCGACGTAGCGCTCCTCGATGTCAGCCGCATGGGCCGTGACCTCGGAGCGGACGGGATAGGGGTTAATCCCCGCATCGATGAGGGCCTGACGACGCGCGCGACGCGCGGTCCTCTCGTCGACGGGCGTGGGGTTGGCGTTATCGTCGGACATGGTTCCTCCGTGAGTGTGGTGGGCCGTCGGGACAAAAGAACCCCGCACCTGCGAGTCGCAGACACGGGGCGAAAACTAACGTACTCGCACGAACGCTAGCGGGTNATCGCCNTGATCGTGTATTTCTTGNTCTTGCCGGANGGNGTGACGAACTCGACCTCGTCACCCTTCTTGTGGCCGATGAGGGCGGCGCCGGCAGGCGACTCGCTAGAGATCTTGCGGTTGAGCGAGTCGGTCTCCGTGGTGCCTACGATCGTGAATTTGATCTTGCCGCCGTTCTCGTCGTCAAGCTCGACGGTGGTGCCGATGGAGACCTTGAGGCTACGCTTCTTTCCGTTGTCCTCCACGACCTTCGCCACCGAGAGAACCTGGCGAATCTCGGTGATGCGCGAGGCGTTCAGGGACTGNTCCTCCTTGGCNGCATCGAACTCGGCGTTCTCGGAGAGGTCACCAAAGCCACGAGCCTCCTGGAGGGCGGCCTTGATTTCGTCGGTCTTCTCGCCTTCGCGGTACGCAAGCTCGTCAAGGAGCTTCTGCTTGCCTTCTGGAGTGAGAATGATTTCCTTGCTGTTGTCCATGCTTCGCTCTCTATATTCGTGATCGTGCGTTACTGTGCCTGTCTATGGCGGGAGGGCCTACTCGTCGTCAGAGCTGAGCTTAGCGCCGCACTTAGAGCAGAATGCGTTGCCGGCGGGATTCTTGGTACCGCACTTTGGGCAGAAGACGACATGCTCGGCAGGAGCAGACTCGTCGACGTCGGCGTCATCCTCGTCCTGGATGACCTCCTCGGCCTCATCGTCCTTGCCGTCCTTGCCGTCCTTCTCGCTCTTTTCCGCCTCCCCGTCCTTGCCGTCCTTCTTGGACTTGTCGTCGTCGCCCTCGTCCATGCCCTCGCGAACGTTCTTGACGGTCTTACCAAGAGCAGAGCCGAGCTTGGGCAGATTCTTGGGCCCAAAAATCACCAAGACCACGACCAGGATAACGAGAAGCTCCGGAACACCCAATCCGAGAATCATGTGAAAGCCCTCCAATTTGAGTCTATCGCCGGCCCGTGGGCCGAAAACCGCATGTGTAGTATAGCCGAGCCGTAGCACTACTCACAATCTTCTAAACTGTGGGTGTAGCAACTTGTTATTGTATCCCCCAAGCGGAGGGTTTTAAGTCGTGCCAATACTACTAATTGTGTCGACCTTCATATGTCTTGCTCTTGTGGCCGTCGTTGCGATGCTGCCATGGCTGCTTGCCAAACGCGGCGTGACCATGCGCCGCACGCGCTTCGGGACCACCCTCGTCTTTGACTCGACGGATGCCGACGGAACGCCCGTGCGTCTGCTCAACGTGAACGGGACCTTTCAGAGTGTGAGCTATACCCAGCCCGGCCTGCGCTTTGAGCTCGCATGCGTGTATCACAGGAACATGGCGGAGGTCATCGAGGCCTGTGGCGCCCGACACGTACTCGTGGTGGGCGGCGGCGGGTATTCGCTGCCCAAGTATCTGGTCACGCACGGTGACGCAAGCGTTGACGTCGTTGAAATCGATCCCAAGGTTACGGCACTCGCGCGCGAGTTCTTCTTTCTGGGAGAGGCTGAAGAAACAGCGGGCATGCGTCTGCGCTTGGCAAGCGGCGACGGATGGGACTACCTGCGTTCCGCCGAAGAACCCTTCGACGTGGTCGTGAATGACGCCTTCTCGGGCAACCACCCGCTCGGACCGCTCAAGACGGACGAAGGCGCACGCGTGGTTCGGGAACACCTCGCCGAAGGCGGCGTCTACCTTGCCAACGTGCGTTGTGCCCTAGAGGGACGCAGGGCGCGCACTCTCAGGGAGGTCGTCGACGCGTTCGGAAGTAAATTCGCGCACGTGGCATACGTGCCGGAGTGGCCTGACAAGCCCACAGACCCGGGCAACAACACCTTTATTGCAAGCGACCGCGAGCTGAGCCTTCCAGAGGGCGCCGTCATCGTGAAGTAGGCACGGGTCATCCCACGCCGAGCGAGAGCAGCCAGCCGACAAGGGCGAGTTGGGCCACGAGCACGAGAGGCACCGTCACGTAAAAGCGGGGCTTCCTCGTCTTGTGGCGGAACAGAATCATGGCCAGCAGAGCCCCTCCCGCGCCACCCAGCACGGCAAGGGCGATCAGCGTCGCTTCGGGAACGCGCCATCCGCCCCGGCGCGCACGGCGCTTGTCTGCACCATACACGAGAAAGGTGACGAGATCGATGCCCACGAGATAGGCAAGGCCCACCTCTGGGAGTAGCTCTCGTGGTATGAGCTCAATCACCGCATGCCCCTTTTCCGACCAGAGGGTGTCGCCTGCAAGGATTCACGCTGTATTGCGGGCCGTATGCCGCCGCCAGCTCGCGTCTCCAGAACATGAGACGCGACGATGAGGCGCTCGCCCAGCTCTCACAAACCCTAGGTGTAGGTATTTTATTGATTTGTGTGCTGCGACCTTTGGTCATCTTGCGATTCAAAGTGTTATATTCTTACTTTTGCATATAATATCTTATATATTCATATTTATTGCATTTATATACAGCACTCTGGGAGGGCGCAGAAACATGTCACACAAACCTGCCGTTTTCTAACTCCTTCCTCGCCTAGGGGCCGTGCTTTCCACCAGCAGCCCCGTATAACAGTCGCGCTCGCCAGAGANTACGCGCTGCCAGAGCGNNATTCNTCGGTCCNNNGTCTNGCCNTGNNGCNTTTTGCNGCCGTCTTTCCTTCTNTGCCCNAGCGAAATGCGAATCCACTCGATTTCCTGCTCAAACTCCGAATATCTCATCACCTGACTCGTTCGCAGCGAAAACTGAACCATCCCCGCATAGCTTGCNAGCTGGTTTCTTCTNCGAGAATCCATCACCTCGCGCAGCTCGCTGGAGTGGTCAGAATACGCATCATAGTCAATCCGCGCGGAGACGGCTCCCCGTCTGCCGTGCGCAGCGATTGTAATGTCGGGGATCCTCTCCACGTACGTGCGACGCGACGCGAAGTCCATGCCGTCGTAGATCGCCAATGACTCGTTGAGGGTCACCTTGCCCAAGGCGTATCCGCCAAGTCTGGGCGGAAGCTCGAACTCCATCGCAAGCCCCCATTCCATCGGAGACCTTGCCCCGTCGTGAACGTACTTTAGAGCGCGCAGGGCCCGCGCCTTCCCATGGAAGCCGTCGGTCAGGCCGCCCGCAAAGGATAGGAGCTGCTTTGCTGAGGTGAGCGGGACGTCCTCGGCGCCCGGCCTGTATACGACGCCGGTGCCCTCAAGCCAGTCGAGCATATAGCTCGAGCACAGGGAGTTCCCCACCGCAATGGCACCGATGAGGTCCGTCACCCCCGCGACTTGAACAAACGTTAGCGCCGGCGAGGTGATCCATACGTCACGTCCTCGAATACCAAGCGGAATGAGTGCGCCCTTTGGAAGTGCCGATGAGCACAGGTGGCTCGATACCAGCGCGGTAGCGTGTCGAGCACTGGGTGACGACACCATCACATCGAGCTTTTGATCCCCGATGTCGAGTATTGTCACAAGATGATCGACGAGGGCCACCTCTGGAGCGTGATCGGGAGCCTTGACCGCATGCTCGAACTCCTGAAAGCGCGAGCAGGGATTTCGGTGATGCAGATACCAATTCAGAGCAGAATAGTGTGATATGCACACGTCCATGGCACACTCCTTTGTCGGGGGATGCGCCGATGGTATTCCCGTAGATGACGGGAATACCAAAATTGTTGAGAATCCACTTCCGCTATCTGACGACATCCTGACGGCAATCTGACGATAGATGTAGTTTTCCCTGCTCAGAAGTGTCGTCCGCGAGACCGTCGCAATACGGCTACGCACCGTTGCCGCGAGTCCTGTTATAGCCGTCGTCGTATGCGGAGAACGCGGTGATAGTATCGCGCTCCAAGTCGTCGAGCGAGCGGTAGCCGCTTCCCCGCAGCGCAATCGTGCGAATGGTAAACGCGTCACCATACGACCAGTCTGCGTACACGTCACCGTTGCCGTGACCAGAGAAGTGCTGGGTCACGCGGCTGAGCACGCGCTGTCCCTGGCCAACGTAGTACTTATCGCGCGTACTGTTATGCAGCACGTAGACGCCCGCGAACTCCTTCTCGCCAACGCTTCCAAAGCTCGCACGACGAGCGGCGAGAAAAGCTTCGGGCGTCATCTCGACACGCCCGCTCGCCAGGGCGCGGATGCGTCTTCTCACCGAACGACGACGACGCGTGACGACAAACCCGACAAGTCCCAGCACGACGACGAGCGACAGAAGCGCAAACAACCCAAAGCGTCTCAATAGTGCGCGATACTCAAGAATCCGCGTCCAGTCCACCCCGTAGTAGCGCGACGTCGCGACAGCCGCGCACGTGAGCAGGCATGCCCATGCCGCGAGCCCCACAATGAGCGGGGCCCGCACCCTGCCGTGCTTCTTGCGCGCCATGCGACCTCCAGAGACGATATGATCAGCCGCCATTGTCGCACGAGCCCAGTTCGAGAACGAGCGCGGTCTATCACGAAAGAGAAGTTGTCCTTAAGGCCCCCCTGCATGATCTTGGTCTGTAGCCAGCGATCGGCAGGGGAAGCATGCCATGCCGCCAGGACCATACGAGCAGACCATCAGCAAGGGGCTGCGTCAGGAGCTCGACGACCTTCCCGCCAATCTTCGAGAGGAAACCCGCGAGACCGACTCGCGTAGATGGACCTTGTTCCTGGTCGACGCGCTCTTCAGAGATAAACAGGATCGCAAGCTAATTTGCGCTCGAGGACTCAGACGTCCCCGAGTCCGTGCTCTTCCAGTCATCAGGGTACGTGTTGTCCGACAGCACGTCACCGGCTGAGCTCTTCACCACAACGTGACAGCTCACGGGCTGCGCCGCAATCTGCTGGTACATGCACGCGACGAGTCCTGCCGCATACGAGTCAAACATGTCCTGTAGCCCGATCGTGGTGGTGCTCAGGGTGATGGTCACGCTAGCAAACTGGTCGTCGTATTCGACCGTGGCCACATTGGGATAGTTCTCCGATCCGGCCCATCCGTCAAAAGTGGTTGTCACGCTGTCGTGCATGCCATCTACGAGCTCGTTGTACTTGTCGGTGGACATGGTAGCCGTGTAGCTGCCATCCTCGTTTGCCGTGACGCCCGTGCAGCCCATCGCCTCCAGCGAGCTGACGTTCTCGTCCGCGGTCTTGTCCTCACTGAAGTAGATCTTGGGAAACGTCACCGTCGTAGTGGTGATGGTCTTCTCCTCCACGTTGCTGTTCTCGTCCGTTGCGGCCGTGGTAGTGCCCGAGTTGGACCCACACGCCGCGAGTGCCAACGCCACCACCGCGGTCATGGCGAAGGCCGCAACCTTTGTTTTGCTACGCATCTTTACCTCCCTGAATTGTATGGACAATGCCTGCGAACATAGCGCACGCATGTTGCGAAAGCGTTAGCTGGGAGCTGTCTCACGGCTCTGATTACGATGTTATTTTTCTGGGTATCTATTGGATTTATCGCTTTGGAAAGAAGGAGACCATGGCCCAAGCCGCAAGCGTTAGCCACCCCGCGTGGCAGGACTTCCCCATACGGCCTTTCCAGATCGTGCTCGAGGGAGGGGCCATGCGAGGCCTCTTTTCCGCAGGGGTGCTCGACTTCTTTCTCGACCACGGGCTTCTCGCCGAGTCGGTCATAGGCACGTCGATGGGCGCNGTCTGNGGCTANAACTACGCCAGNGGNGCCACCGGCCGNATGGCNTACATCAACATGAAGTATCGCAGCGACTGGCGCTTCATGTCTCTTCGGTCCAAGTTGCTAACCGGTGACCTCGTAGGTTCCGAGTTCATATTCGAGACCATCCCCAACAAGCTCGAGGGCATTGGCTCGGACTGGTTCACGGACTCGCCGATAAGACTCTCGTCCGTCTCCACCAACATAAAAACNGGCGGAGCCGACTACCATACGTTCGGCAAGACCGGCGACGTGGCCCGCGGCGCTCGCTACCTCATGGCGAGCACCGCCATGCCCCTTGCCAATAGGCCGATAGAGGTGGACGGTAAGCTGCTGATCGATGGCGGCACTTCGGACAGCATCCCCTTTGGTCGCGACCATGCGAGGTATCGTGGCCGGCAGGTGCTCGTCCTCACCCGCCCACGAGGATTCGTGCAGACCGAGGCGGACTGGACGGTGCCCGCAGCGCACGTGCACTACTCCAAGTATCCACGGCTCGTTTCGGCAATCGCCGCGCGGCCGCGCACCTACAACGAGCAGAATCGCGCCATCAACCGCATGCACGACTCGGGAGAGGTCTTTGCCATCTGGCCTGGCCCTGACCTTGACCTGGACATGGGCGAGAAGAATGGCGGCAAACTTCTTGCCGCCTACGAGTACGGACTATACACTGCCGCAGAGGTGTGGCCCAAGCTACTCGGCTTCCTTGGAATCGCCTAAAACCTGGAAAAGGTGACAGGTATCTTTTCCAGGTTTGGCGGTACCTTATGCCTGGGCAGCAACGACCTTGGCCCAGTCGCGCCTGAATCCCTCGAGGCCCTGGTCGGTCAGGGGATGCTTGAGACACTTCTTGAGCACTCCAAAGGGCACGGTGGCGATGTCGGTACCGAGAAACGCGGCCTGAGTCACATGGCTGGGCGTCCGGATGGAGGCGCTGATGATCTCCACCCTGCCATCCACGTTCTTGCCGTTCCAGTCGTAGTTCTTGATTGACGAGACCACGACGCCGAGCTGTGCGATACCGTCCTCGCCGATGTCATCGAAGCGTCCGACGAAGGGGCTGATATAACGGGCGCCGGCATTGGCGGCGAGAAGGGCCTGGGGCGCCGAGAAGACCAGCGTCATGTTGATGCGAACGCCCTCGGAGGCAAGCTGATGCGTCGCGGCGAGGCCTTCCGCGCAGATGGGAAGCTTGACGACGATGTTCGGAGAGAGGGAGGCGAGCCTGCGACCCTCGGCGATCATCTCCTCCGTCGTCTCGGCGGTTGACTCGGCAGAAACGGGCAGACCCGCGCACATCTCCGCAATCTTGACCATATGGGCCTCGAAGTCGGCAAGCTTGCCGCCGGTACGCGCATAGAGGGACGGGTTGGTGGTGACGCCGGCGAGGCAACCCCAGCTCATGGCTTCCTGAATCTCAGAGATGTCTGCGGTGTCGATGAAGAACTTCATGATGTTCACTCCTTATGGTCTGTAGGGGACGGGCTAGGGCGGGTGCCGTTACTCGGCGAGCGCCCTACGGATACGAGCGTTCACGCCTTCGAGGCGATAGCACTTGACGTACTGGCGAATCGGTCGCTTGATATGCTCGACAACGAACTCCTGACCGTCGATCTCGTTGGCGGAGAGGTTGGCATAGAGCCTGTCGATTTGCTCCTTGACCTCGCCGTTGTTGAAGACGTAATGACCGGAGATATCGAGGACGTCGAGCGAGAGCCCCTCATCGGCGAGAATGTCATCGGTAGTAAGCCTGGTGTCCTCACCGACCATCCATTTACGCCAGCGCTCGGTCTTGATAGCCTTCACGAGGAGCGTGTGCGCAAGGTCGGACTGGCCTTCCTCGGCAACGAGGCCTTCATCCACGAGAATCTGCTCCAGCTTGCAGAGCTTGAGGTATGCCCGGGTCTCCTCGGTGCCATACTGCGGTGCCACGTTGGAGGCGGTAACGTGGGCGGGAATATGCTCGAGCAGCGTGACGTCATCCAGGTAGTCGGCGTTGTGCTCCTTGAGGCCCACGCCATAGTTCCTTGCCATCTCGGCAAGCTCGCGGGCATTCTGAAAGTTGTAATGGCCAACCTGTTCGGTCATGCGGGTGAGGGTGCCGGTCTGGCCGACGATGAACGTAGGCATGGGTAGGCCGCGTCTGCCAAGCTCAACCCTGAGTTCCTCTATGAAAGTCTGGTACTTGTCGGTCGAGGTCAGACCGCCGTTGGTCTCCTCGGTACCCACCTCGTAGCCAATCTCAGGGAGGTTGCGGGCGCGGCGCTCATCCTCGCAGTATTGGATGAGGTCAACGGTGCGCCGAAGGACCACGTCAAGGGGAATGACCTTCCCAATCTGGTAGGGATCTTTTGTCGGATCAATCATGAGCAGGTCGAAGCCGGCCTCGATGTCGGCGAGATAGGACTGCTTCGCCCTGGCCATGGCCTCGTCCTCGGGCAGATGGGCGCTTCGTTCCTCGTCGCGCTGCCACGGGCCGCCGTGATCGCGACAAAGGTAGTAGTCGCCTGCATAACCTGCCTCATCGGCGGCCTTCTTGATGTCAGCGGCAAAGCGCGCCTGGTTCCAGCCGTTAACGTATCCGCCACCAAACTCGTCGGCATCCACCTGGTTGCGCGACGCGATGTACATGGGCGGAAAGCCATACTCCTGCGCAAGCTCGAAAGTTGCTTGTAGCAGGTTCGGGCTCATGGGCCCGATGCCCACGAGGGTGGCATCCTCGCTGGAGTCTTGGAGCTTGAGCAGGCCCTCGACGACCTTCTTGATGGGGAGCTTCTCAGACATGACGCCTTTCCTTTCCTGACCTAATCCTGGGATGACGTAGGATGGCCCATGTTTACTTGGCAGCTTCGACAGCTGCGAGCGCGTCTTCACGTGCGGCGGGCTTCGCGTCCACCTTGCAGCTCCAACCGCGCTTCTTTGCCTCTTCCTCGATGGCCGTCTTCGCCATNAAGGTGNGCGCTATNCCNACCGTACACGCNCAGACGGAAACTATTTTCATCTGCTTCCCCCCCTTCGCGGTTGGGCTTCCATTAGCCACATCATGCACCGCAAAGTTATAACGGCAAAGGGGAGTATCGGTAGATGCGCAGGTAGATGAATCATTTCTACTAGAAGGTTAAGCATTTAACTGCACATGAGCCCAGGGAAAGTACTGCGATGTATCTCTGTCAAGCTCCATCTTTCCAACTTCGGTGGGAGGCGTTTTACCAATCGCTCGTCACGATTGCTTCATATTCCCCTGGTGTCCCCCGTCTTCATTGCCAGCCCCTCAGCCCCCTCGCCGTCATATCATGAGAGACAGCCGAGGCAAAAACAGAGGGGGCGTCATGGCGATTGACCGCATCACCATCACCGAGGTGGCCAAGCTGGCCAACACCTCCACGGCAACGGTCTCCCATTACCTCAACGGNAAGTTCGAGAAGATGAGCGCACCCACACGCGAGAGCATTCGTCGCGCAATCGAGCAGACCGGCTATGTCCCTGGTGTTCAAGCCCGCAGCCTCGCCGGCAAGCCAACGGGCATCATCGCCGTCCTCATCCTCGACAACACCAACATCTGGGCCGGGCAGATATGCTCGGGAATCGAAGAGGTCGCCACTTCGGCAGGCTTCCAGACGGTGGTCTGCAACTCGAACTTCAGTGTCACGCGCGAGAAATCATACGTTGAGAAGATGCTGTCGCTTGGAGTGGATGGCTTCATCATCCAGCCCACCACGCACTTCCGCGACATCAATACGCGTATTACGCGCGCGGGCAAGCCCGTGGTGTTCTATGACTGCGACACCTTCGATTTTCATACGAGCTGGGTCAAGTCAAACCTCTACAACGGCATATACTCGGCCATCACCGAGTGCATCGACCGCGGATACGAACGGTTCGTATTCGCTGGCAGCAGCGTGGACAACCGCTCGCGCCAAGAACGCTTCTCGGGCTTCTCCGATGCNGTGTCCGCNNGAGACCTTACCTACGAGACGGTCGCCGTCGGACACGAGGGCCCTAACGCAGACGAGCTCGCAGAGTGGTTCCTGCAACACCTCAACACGGCGAGAAGAACGCTCGTATGCGTGCCCAACCAGTGGGCACTCGACCGCGTATACCAGGCCCTCATGCGCCAGCGACAGCTTGTGCCCGACCGCGTGGGTCTTCTCGGCATGAACAACGCCNACTGGGCACANCTCACCTCGCCGAGCATTTCCACCGTGGTGGAGCCCGTCCACGAGGAGGGCGTTCTTGCCTGCCAGATGCTGCTTGACATGATGCCCGAGCACACTGCCCGCGCCCGCCAGGAGATTCTCGACTGCACCACACGNTGGCTCGAGACCACACGGTAGCACCCTGGAGTCCCATTTCTGAGCGCAATCGCACATCCAAAGAAGAAGGGCCTTTCAGATATGCTTCTCGTCTCACTTCGAGGCCATGTTCCAAGCGCGGGAGCATATCTGAAAAAATCGACAATTCGTGGCAGCTGATTGATGTCCCAGCAGCACTACCCCGCGTACGCTGGATTCGCGACGCGCACCGAGCCGGGATACGCCCTGCACAGACGCTCCCACGCGACGCGTACCTCCTCCGGCACATCGACATGCGCCAGATAGTCCGCCCCGCAGGGTCCGTAGCCGCCCTCATCATCGGTTAGACGGGGGATCTCGCCCATGAGCAGCGAGAGATAGCGCGCCGGTTCCCACATGCCAAGCGGGGCGTCGTCGTAGGCGAGCTTGCCGTCGCGCACGACCATCCGCACGTCATAGGTGGCAAACCCCAGCGTNNGCACNCCNGGCATCTCNTTCTCNNCCTCGGCGATCATGCGTCGCTCCATCGTGGCGTCCTGCGAAAGGATGATGCTTTTGCAGGACACATGCTGCGCGGCGAGAAGATCGCGCAGGTAGGTGATGTTATTCCCGCAGTTGGTGGACCGCGTCTCCAGAAGGTCGGCAGAGAGACCGTGACGGCTCTCGAGGTACGTCTCGAAGACCTCCGCCTCAGACGCGCCATCTGCAAACGCGAGGTCGGGGCAGAGTCCGCGCACTCGTGCGCGAAACGTCTCGGTGGTGTGGCCCGCACCGCCCACGATGACGTAATGGCACGCGACCCGCGCGCGCATCGCGGCGGCAAGCACGTCTCCACCCGCAAGAATCGAGCCACCAAAGAGCACCATCACATCGGCCTGGGACCGGCCAAGGGTCTGTTTAACCAACGCGGCCTCAAGAGCGGGCAGGTCACGGGTGCCGAGAAACCCCGCGAGCTCGTTCATGTCCGAGGCAACCGCCCGCAGCGCACTGTCATCCATGCCCTCTCCCCTCACGCCAGGCGTCCATCTCCGACAAGCTCCGCGAGCGTTCGCGCCACGCCCGACTCGTCATTGGTCCAGCGTGTCACGTAAGTCGCTGCCACGCGAACGTCCTCCCCGCCATTACGCATGGCGTAGCTCTGCTCCACGACGGCGAGCATGTCGATGTCGTTGCGACCGTCGCCAAAGGCCACGGCATGCGTGCGGTCGATGCCATAGTGCTTGCAGAGCACCTCGACCGCATGCGACTTGCTCGCGCCAGCCATCATTATCTCGCAGAGAATGGCGCTCGAACGAGTTACGTTGAGCTGCGGATAGCGCACTGCGATGGTGCGCTCCGCCCAGGAAATCTCATCGGGCTCTCCGATGAGCAGGAACTTGTGCACGCCACGTCCTGCAAATTCCGTCGCAATGTCGCGACACTCGCGCGGCATGACCCCAACGTTGCGGGACTCGCGTTGCACCCGGGGATCGCTCGCATCGGCACACACCCAGTCGTGATAGCCGTAGACGCTTAGGCTCGCACGCGAGAAGGTCTTCTCGAGGTAACGTTTTACCTCGACCGCAAGATCAACGGGAATGGTACGGCTGAAGAGCTCGGTGCCATCGGCGTCAAGGACGTACGCCCCCGAAAAACACGCCATGGGACCAACAAGGCCAAGCTGGCACCAGACCGGCGCAAGGCCCTCGGGCGAGCGAGCGGTAACAAGGCAAAACGGAATTCCGCTGGCGAAGATGCGGCGAATCATGGCTACCGCGCTCGATGTGATGCGCTTATCCGTGGTTAGAAGCGTGCCATCCACGTCGGAGAATATGATTCCGACCTGCGGTTTATTTGCTTCTGACATTTCTCGCGCCGCCTGTACCATGGTTTTCTCCTAACGGGTACAGGCTATCGCAAGGTCCTTGGCTCCCGAGACGAGCCGCATGAATTAGCTTTAATGTACGGTATATTGTATACATTTATCGTGCACTTGGCACCGACTGGCCCCCGACTCCCCGCAGGGCGATTCGGACCGCCTCGTCCTCGTCGTCAGTGACGGTGACAAGGCCGGGGTCAAGCTGTGATACCGTGCCCGACGGGACCATCGTGTCCTGAATCCAGTCGAGCAGGCCGCCCCAGTAGCTGGTCCCCATCATCACGACGGGCCTGGGGGTAATCTTCTGCGTCTGCATAAGCGTGATCAGCTCAAACGTCTCGTCGAGCGTTCCAAAGCCTCCTGGGAAAATCACGGCACTGCTTGAGTACTTCACGAACATGGTCTTACGCACGAAGAAGTAGCGAAATGTCATGCCGAGGTTGACGTAGCGGTTGAGTCCCTCCTCAAGGGGAAGCTCGATACCAAGTCCCACCGATACCCCGCGCGCCGTGGCGGCCCCCCAGTTGGCGGCCTCCATGATGCCAGGGCCGCCGCCCGTGATAACGGCGACACCCTCGTTTGCAAGCCTGCGACCTATGTTCTTGGCCATGGCGTACGTCGAATCCGAACGGGCAGTACGAGCAGAACCAAACACCGCGACAGCAGGGCCAATCCCTGCGAGAGCACCAAAGCCGTCTACGAACTCCGCCTGAATGCGCATGACTCGCCACGGGTCCATGTGCAACCAATCCGCATCATCGTGCGAGGCGAGGAGGCTTCCCGTGGAGGTCTCCTCGGGAATCATGTGTCCGCGATAGATAACGGGTCCCTGGTGGTAGGTCATACCGNGCAGGGTCTCGTCGGGATGCGCATCCACAGGCGCCTGGCCCGCGGCCTTCTCGTCGTCCATAATGGCTCCTCTTCCCTGGGATTAGCTCTGGACCCACATCGATGCTGCGGACCCTTCCCATGATAGCCCGAGCCGGCGGAGAACGGATTGGAACGGGACTTGCGAGAGGTCCCCGCATGTCCATGGGTCATTTCGACATTTTGGCTCTCGTCATCGTTGCGGTCTACCTTCGTCATCTGGTAATGTTTGGTATCATGCGGTCAATTTGCGGGAGGCAACCATGGATGCACTGTCCACAATCGCAGGCCATCCGCTTGACCAGAACTCGAGCGTTCCACTCTACCTACAGCTCGAGGAGCGCATTCTCCAACTCATAGCCACGCACTCCTATGACGGAGGTGAGCCTCTTCCCGCCGAGACGGATATCTGCTCGGCGCTGGGCCTCTCGCGCGCGACCGTTCGACGCTGCTTTCAGGATCTCGTGGACCAAGGGCGCGTGACGCGGCGTCGGGGACAGGGCACGTTTGTCTCACGGTCGAGCGGCGAGCGTGGCGTTGACGTGGCACTCAACTTCTCCGCGCGCATGAAGGCCAAGGGCAAGGAGCCCACGTCTCGTCTCGTAAGCTTCCGCAGGGCCCACGCCTCTTCCGGCGTGGCTCGCCAGCTGCGACTGCCCGAAGGGGAGGACGTCTGGGAGATACGTCGGCTTCGCCTAAGCGATGACGAGCCCATGGAGCTTAACACCGCGTACGTGGCTATCGCGACCTGCCCTGGTCTTTCCAAGAAGGACCTCGAGGGTTCGCTCTATGCGCATCTCGCCGAGCGGAGCGGGATTCTTCCCGCCTCTGCCGAGGAGTACATCGACGCGGTCGCGCTTGACGCAGCCGAGGCGCGGCTACTCGGCCAGCGCGCGGGAATGCCGGCCTTCCGAACGCTTCGCACCACCGTCGATGCGTCTGGCAGGCCGTTCGAGGTTGCGGTGATAGTCAGCCGCTCCGATCGGACGCGCCTTCATGTGGTCATGGGCGGCAGTGGCTCGACCTTCTCCGTGGTATAACCTGGAAAAGGTGACAGGTATCTTTTCCAGGTCGGTGCGACTCGTCATTTGCGCAAGCTGGCCTGAAGGTCGTTGAGGCATACGATTCCACGCTTGCTCATCTCCACGAGCTCGGTCGTGTCGATCTCCTTGATGTCGTCGATTCCCATGCGCACACCGAGAAGCTCGAGCAGCATCCCCAGATTCATACCGGTAACCACGCGCACGCGGTCATTTGTGAGCGAGAGGCAGCAGTTGGATGGCGTTCCGCCAAGAAGGTCGACGAGTACAATCACGCCATCTCCCGTACTCACTTCTTCGACGGCGGCCGCCATCCGCTCGCAAAACTGGTCGGGAGCCTCGCCCGCTGCGAGACAGCAGGCTACGAGCTGATCGATTTCGTCCCCGAAGAAGAGCTTGCAGGAGTCTTTCATCCCCTGCGCCAAGAGACCATGGCTTGCAAGTACAATTCCGACCATGTCGGTCACTCTTCCTTCGTTCGCAGCTCACAGCACCTCTTTTGAGCCTATTTCGTAACAATAAAACGCGGTTCCTTGAATAACACGGTATTGCCGTCTGCCACGCTATGCGACGTCAGCTTCTCAAAAGCTACACCAGCATCCAGCAGGAGGAGACCAAGCCGTTCCATCGCCTCTGGATGATCCCTCTCTTTTTCTCCCGTACTTTTGGAGATGACAAACCTCGCCGTAGCGAGCATCTGGCGCTGGAGGGCGTCGTCAGTCTCGCCCTCCCCCGCGGCGGGCCTATCACGCTCCCCTTTGTCTTTGCTCTTTCCAAGCCCAGACCTCTCAAGGGCTTCGCCGAAAAGCGCATCCGTGTTCTCGTAATACTCGACAGCCTTTGTGAGCGCATCACCTTCAAGACCGAGCGCGACCTGGTAGGAGCCAGTCACCACCTCGGCACGCACGCGCTCCTTTGCCTTTGCCGACGTGGTGCCACCATTCCAGATGCGCATGGCAAGAGAGCATATCTGCGTCTCCAGAAGCATAGCAAGGCGGCTCTGCGCCTCATCATCACTTCCTGCCACGCCAAAGATGACGTCATCGCTCACGCCGATCTCGTAAAAGTGATTGATTATCGCCACCCATGTGTCGACGTATTCGTCGAACTTCAGGAGCAGCTGAGGCTGTCTTTCCCCGATACCTGCGCCAGGCTTCATCGTGAGACCACTCCTACTCGAGGTTTGCATGCCGACCCCTGACATCAGCCTCACTCCAACCGCGACGCCGCATGATCTCGAGGGCAATGACATCGCCCAGGAGGTAAATTTGCTGCTCGAACAAGGTAGACATGGGCTGCTTTGAGGGATATTCGCCTGGATGAGCATACTTCGTGCGGCCACTCATGATGAGCCTCGCATCGGAAAGCTCGGCAATGGTGCTTTCGGGCGTGCACCCCACATAGAAGACCTCACCACCAAGTCGTTTGGCGATTTGCGCAATGGCGACAGGCAGCGCACTCTCGCCCGACGATGACCCGACCACGAGCAGGTCGTCATCGCGCATGGGAAGCTCGGTTTCATCTCCCACGTAGTTGATGTCAATACCGAGATGTCCCATGCGCTTGACCCATGCCTTGAGCGAGATGAGCACGCGTCCCACGCCCATTACGAAGACGCGGCGGCTCGGCACAAGCAGCTCGTCGCATAGGGAGTCAAGCTGCCCCTCGTCAATGCGCGCAAGCGTTACGGAAAGCTCGTCGAGTATGAGCTGCGCCGAGCTATTCATCTGCGGTCTCGCTGTACATAGCCTTACAGATGGTGATCGAATGGTCAAAGATGCCCTGGCATAGTGCCGGAAGATCATCGAGGCTCGACTTATGGGTGATGAGGTCTTCCACGATCATGGCACCGGTATCGAGCGAATGAACGGTGTAGTGCCATTCGTTGATGGGCGTATCGGCGTAATGGGAGTTCCACATACCGACGAGGTTTAGCTCCTTGCGGAGAATCATGCTGTGCTGCTTGAGCGCAATCGTTGTGTCGCGTGCGGGATTGCCCATGAGAACCACGGTTCCAAAGGTACGCGCGCACTCGATGCATTGTCCAAGCGCACCGCCCGTGCCCGTGCCCTCGATCACGACGTCGGCAAGCTTGCCACCCGTAAGCTCCTTGAACGCCTCGACAGGGTTCGCCCTGGACGTGTTGATGACCGTTACTCCGTGCTCGACGGCATACTCAACCTTCTGACCCACGATCTCAGCAACTGCGACGGTCTGCGCACCAAAGATCTTCGCCCAGCGTGCGGCCATGATGCCGATGGGTCCAGCACCAAAGACGAGCACGTTGGCCCCGGGAAACACGCCACCCTTGCGATTGGCATGCTGTGCGACGGTGCAGGGCTCCACCATGCCAAGCGCGTCATTGCTCGTCGTATCGGAGTGCGTGGGCACGAAGTGCCATTCGGAGGGGACAAGACAGTACTCGGCAAAACCACCATCACTTCTGGAGCCAAGATAGTCGTAGTCCTCGCACATGGCGTAGTCTCCAGAGAGGCAGGGGCCACACTTTCTGCATGGGATGCAGGGAAAGATTGCGCCACGCTGACCGATGAGCGATGGATCAGCGTCATTGCCAACCTCTACGATTGCGCCGCCAAACTCGTGTCCAAGCGTGAGCGGATACTTCTGCTTGCTCGTGCCCAAACTAAAGATGCGTGGGATATCAGATCCGCAAATACCACAGGCGCCCACCTTGATTAAAAGCTGTCTGCCCTCGGGTATGGGCACAGGGATGTCAACGGTACGAAAATCGCCAATGGAGAAGAGCCTAGACGCCTTCATTGAAGTGCCCCCTCTTTCTGCCAGCTAGATGAGCGTCGAGAGATCGACCTTGTTGTAGGCGGGAATGATTTGAATGTCTATGTGCATGCCCCTGTCAATGAGCTCTCGGAGAACCCTCTTCTCCTCCTCGGACATCGAGATGTTCTTGTAGAGCTTCTTGCGGCCAGCAGACATACCCATGCCGCCAATGTTGAGATACGAGATGTCCATACCACCATCCACCAGGCTCTTTATTGTCTGGGGTTCCTTGACGATAATCATCGTGGGCTTTTCGAGACCGGCTTTGACCGTAGCGATAGAGTCTTCGATTCCCTCGATCTTGATTGAGATGCCCGTGGGCACGAGGAGGGCAAACATCTCCTGCATAAACGAATCCCTGCTTACCTTGTCATCGACAACAAGAATATGCTTGATATCGCTATATGCGTGAAGCCAAGCCGCTACGACCTGCCCATGGATGAGACGGTCGTCGATACGAACAAACTCAAGATTATTTTCCATGATCATCGCGCTCCCTTATCGGTCGAGGTGATGGCCAAAACGTAGCTGTCATAACGAGACTCAAAACCGTCAGGACTACCCTTGAGCATGGACGACGTGCCCGTGACCAAGCCCGTCGCCCCACCGGCAAGCATCTGTCTCGCGTTGCTCACAGTAGTGTTGCCATCGACAATGACGTCGATTGGATGATTCGCACGCGTGACGAGCTCGTGAATCCGCCTGAGCTTCTCAAGATGTCCCGCCACCATAGTCTGACCCGAAAAGCCTGGGCTCACGGCCATGACGAGAACAAAGTCGAGCACGTCGAGGCATTCCTCGATATAGTCCGGCGAGATGGCGGGGCTGAAGGCTAGTCCCGCCCGTATGCCTCCTCTCCTCAAGGTTTCGAGCAGGGCATATGGCTGTTGGCAGACCTCGGGATGAAAGCTCACCCAGTCACCGGTCCGGATATCAAAATAGGATACGAACCGCTCGGGGTCGACGCACATGAGATGGACATCGATGGGCAGGTTCGTAAGACCACGGATGCTCATGAAGTCGCTCGTACCGAGCATGACGTTTGGAACGTAGTGCCCGTCCATCACGTCAAAGTGGATGGCGTCGATTCCCACCCGCTCGAAGGCATGCATATAACCTTCAAGATCCTGCGACCTGCAGCACATGGCGGAGGGAAGAATCTTGGGCTTACAGATTTCCATGGTGACCCTTCTCAACCTGTCGCACAGAGGAGAACGGGATGCCTGGCACTGCGACTCGAACCAGGCATCCCGGACAGAACAGAACGGCCTATGCGTAGGTACCCATCATTGCCTTGATGGCAATGAGCACGAGACCGAGGGCGAAGATGACCAGAATGATGGTCATGGGCTTCATTCTCTTTCTAAGGAGTGCCCAAACTCCAAGTACGACGAGCAGCGGAAGCAGGCCCGGGAGCAACGCATCAAACACACCGGTCTGGAGGTTAAACTCGACGGCACCGAGGTTGTTCGTGAAGGTGAAGTCAACGAACGAGAGATCGAGCTTCACGTTGGAGGCGGTCATGGCGCCAACTACCATCAGGCCGACAATGCTCACCGCTTCAAGAATCTTGTTGAGGATGCCCGTCTGAAGCAGATCGACGATGACCGAACGACCCTTCTTATAGCCAAGCATGTACATGTTGTAGCCGAGTCCGAGCATGAGGACCTTGTAGATGACCTCAAAGAGAATTGGGCCAGCGAAGTTGCCCGCAAGGGCAAGCTGGATGCAGACGCCAGCGAGGATCGGGTAGCAGATGGACTGCGATACGACGTCGCCAATGCCGGCAAGCGGCCCCATGAGAGCGGCGCGCAGGGACATGATGTCATCGGCAGAGATCTCCTCGCCGTTGGCGCGCTTCTCCTCCATTGCTGCCGTGATGCCTTGGATGACGGTGCCTATCCACGAGGGCTCAGTGTTGAAGAACACTAGGTACTTCTTGAGCTCATCGGCCTGCTGGCTGTCGGGGTACAGCTCACGAATGACGGGGATGAATGCGTTGGTGTTTCCGAGGCCCTGGAGACGCTCGTAGTTGTAGCAAGTCTCGTCCGAGTAACCGAGGAACCAGTTCTTGACAAGCGTGGAGTGACTAAGCTCTGCCATGTTAGTTCGCCTCGATTCCATCGACGGAGTTCTCATCGCTCTTGTAGTTGTAGAGCAGGATTGCAATGATGGCGCCAAGCGCAGTTATGACCATCGTGGTAAGCCCTAGGAACTCCGCAAGAGCAAATCCGAGGAAGAAGTACGGAATGATCTTCTTCTTGCCGAGATAGTTCAGGAGCATGCCGATGCCGAGGGCTGGCATGATTCCGCCGACGATGGAGAAGAGATCCATGATCCACTGCGGGAAGGTGAGCAGCCAGTCACCAAAGGTTGGGCCGACCATCACGATCAGGAAGGCGGGGATGCCGTTGATGACGAGCGATACGATGAACGAAGGAAGATAGTTGCAGACGCGAACCATCCTGATGTTACCCTTGGCGAGGTAGCGCTCTGCCGCCTGGACCCAGAGGGTGTTGATGGTCATATAGGCATTCCACGAGAGCACTGCGACAGAGCCGAGGATGACACCGATGGTGGTTGCAGTACCGACATCCATTCCTGATACGAGCGCGAGCGCGGTGCCAACGGGACCTGCGAACATCGGGTTGCCGGGCATGGAGCCACCGGCGGTAATAAAGCCAACGTACGGAAGGTTAATTGCAGCAGCAATCATCATGCCCTGGACTGGTTGTCCCATGACGATGCCGACTAGGAAGCCCGACCACAGCGGGTACAGCCAGGTCCTCGTGATGGAGTGGCTAAACCACCACGTGCAGCACGTTGTAATCAATGCCACTAGAATTGCTTGGAAGACCATCTTCTCACTCCTTACTTTACGTCTCTGATTCCCTTGCGCCCCTCCTGGGTGCCCATAGCATCGTTTGTGCTGGCCAGGACCTCCTCCCTCCGCTGGCTGGGCGTATCTCGCAGCGATTTTTCCAGCGCCGTCGAGCGGAGAGTGTCTTCCCGCGCGCGGCATCGATATTGCCTATCGGAGCCTTAATGCGAGAATAGCATCGCATTTATAAATTGTGGTTTTTGCGTATTGCACTCTCTCATTTACGAAAGGTCTATCCCATCTGCACTTTGCTTGGAGGAATACGTGCTCACAAGAAGGCAATCCGAGATTCTCATCGACTACTACACGTGTCAGGATCGCTATCTTTCCGGTGCGGAGATTGCGGACGATCACGGCGTCTCGCTGCGCACGGTTCAAAACGACGTCGCGAGACTCCGCAAAGGCCTCGAGGGCTCTGGCGCACGCCTTGAATCGATCAACTCCAAGGGAACGCGTCTCGTCATCGATGACGAAGTGGCCTTCTCGGGGTACTTCGCCACAGTGCGGTCGGAATACATGCATAACTACGGCTTCGGGAACCAGCAGGCACGCATCAACCATATTATGAGGACCCTGCTCGATGCGGCCGATTACGTGAAGAGCGGTAGCCTTGCAAATGAGATGTATGAGTCACGCTCGCAGTTCAACACGGATCTCGGCAGGGTAAAGGCGATTTTCGCCGACTACCGCATCGAGATCGTTTCCAAGCCTGCCCACGGCATTAGGGTGCAGGGCAACGAACGAGACATTCGCGAGTGCATCATCAAAGAGAACCTCGACGCAGGCTGGGACATCTCCTCGAGCAAGTCGCCAAAGGCCATCATCGGAGAACCCGAGATGACGCTCATCAAAAACATCGTGACAGAGAAGCTCATCGCATCGCAGCTCACGGTCTCAGATGTCGTGTTTCAGAATCTCGTCGTCCATATCATGACGTCCATCAGACGCATTAGGCTCGGCCATTGCGTGGAGAACGACATCGAGCTGGGCGAGGCCTACCAACACATCGTCGAAGTCGCAAGTGACATCATGCGTCAGTGCTGTCGCGTCTTCGGCATCGAGTACTCGCAGGGCGAAGCCGATCTTCTCGCCCTCAACATTCAGGGAAAGCGCGAGTACTCCAGCGAGAAGTACGTTTCGCGAGAGATCAACGATTTCGTATTCGAAACGCTCTCCGTCATCAAGAGCTCGTTTGGCATCGACTTCATGAACGACATGAGCCTGCGCATCGCGCTTGCCCTGCACACGCTTCCGCTCATCACGCGGATGCGACTCAACATGCAGCTTACAAATCTTATGACCTTCGAAATCAAGCAGAGGTACATCATGGCGTTCAACATCGCCACCCTCTATGCCGAGGAGCTATCCAGGCATTACGGCATCAGACTCAGCGATGACGAGACGTCCTACATCGCGCTGCACTTCGGCGTGGCCATGAATCGAAATACACAAGGGTCGCGTAAGGTACTCCTCGTCTCGCCTGAGAAGAAAAGCAACACCATTCTGCTCCGCCAGAAATTTGACCAGTGGTTCGGAACCGACATCAAGAGCTTCGACATCGTGAACCCGAGCGTGGTAACGAGTGAGGTCCTGGGAAGATATGACGCGGTCTTCTCGACCGACGCCGTTCTTGCGGAAAAAATAGGTGCCGTATTTGTGAGCTTCTTTCCGCAGGATGACGACTATCGTCGCATCCAGCTTGCGCTTAACGGCTTTCGCAGCCTCAACGACCTTATCGGCAAGTTTGACGGCGACCTTTTCTTCGCAAGCGACCTTGATACAAAAAGCGAGGCAATCGACCTGCTCTGCTCTGCTGCCGAGAGACGCTTTGACCTCGACGGGCACTTTCGCTCATGCGTCCTTGAGCACGAGGAAAGTGCCAGCTCATACTTTGGGAATCGCATCGCCGTCCTGCACCCGGGCGCGCCGGCAACGGAGGACACGTTCGTGGGCGTGTGCATCAACAGCCGCTCAATTCCCTGGTGCGACGAGGACGAACGCGTGCGCCTGATACTGCTCGTCTCCATCGAGAAAGACAACCCCAAGGCATTCAACCTCTGGTATTACCTATCGTTTCTCATCTCGAGCAACTCGGCGGTCGAGAGCATCGTGAGGAAACCTACGCGGGAGAACTTCATCCAGACCATAGCTGACCTCTATCGCATGAATCTCGGCTCCGACGAGAATGAGCGCTAACCTGGAAAAGGTGACAGGTATCTTTTCCAGGTCGGCACCTACAGCACCTTGGAGAGGAAGCTCTGGGTNCGGGGNTTCTGCGGATGGTCGAGCACCTCGGTCGGAGCTCCCTCCTCGCAGATGACGCCATCGTCGATGAAGACCACACGGTCGGCGACGTCGTGCGCGAAACCCATCTCGTGGGTCACGATGACCATCGTCATACCCTCGCTCGCAAGCTCTCGCATGACGTCAAGAACTTCAGAGACCATCTCGGGATCCAAGGCCGAGGTCGGCTCGTCGAAGAGCATGATGTCTGGGTCCATGGCCAGCGCCCGCGCTATGGCGACCCGTTGCTGCTGACCCCCGGAGAGACTTCGCGGCTTAGCGTCGACCTTCTCGGACAGGCCCACGCGCGCGAGCAGCTGGCGGGCCTTCTCCTCTGCCTCCGACTTGGTCTTGAGCTTGAGGTTGACGGGGGCGTAGGTAAGGTTCTCCATCACCGTATAGTGCGGGAANAGGTTGAAGCTCTGGAANACCATGCCCATGTGACGGCGAATAGCATCGACGTTGGCCTTGGAATCGGTAATGGACTCGCCGTCCACCAAGATCTCGCCCTCGGTCGCATCTTCGAGGCGATTGAGACAGCGAAGAAACGTCGACTTGCNAGATCCGGACGGGCCGATCACACAGACGACCTCCCCCGCCATGACCTCGATATCGATGCCCTTGAGCACGTGGTTCTCGTTGAAGTCCTTTTTGAGGCCAGTGACCTTNATCTTGAGATCAGCCATCTAGACACGCATCCTTTTCTCGAGGCGACCAGACAGAACCATCAGGACGCTGATGATGGCCAGGAAGATCAGCGCGACCCAGGTGTACGTAGCAAACGAGTCCATGGTCCTGCCCACATACACCTTCGCCTGATTCATGATTTCAGGCAGGCCGACGGCGTACATGATGGTCGAATCCTTCAGGGTGATGATGCACTGGTTTACCANGCTNGGAAGGCAGATTCGGACCGCCTGCGGCAGGATAATCTTGCGCATCGAAGTGGCATAGCTCACGCCAAGGCTGCGCGACGCCTCCATCTGGCCTGGATCGACCGACTGGATGGAGCCACGAAAAATCTCGGAGATATAGGCTCCCGCATTGAGCGTCAGGGTGATGAGCGACGCGGTGACGATGTCGATGCGAAACGACGACTGCGTGGCCGCCTGGATAAGCTGCGGAACGGCGAAGTAGATGTAGAACGCCTGCACCAGCATCGGCGTGCCGCGAATAATCCAGATGTAGAACTTGGCAATCGCGCGGAGCACGACGTTTTTTGAAATGTGCATGAGGCACACGAGAATGCCGAGCACCATGGCGATAACGAGCGAGATGCTCGTCACGTAGAGGGTCATCTGCAGGCCTCCGAGAAGAAGCGGCCATGCGGCTTGCAGCGTCGACCACAGCTCATCCAACAGCGTCATCAGATCTGTTCCCTCCTTACCCACCCATGGGGCCGCACGACATCAGTCATGCGGCCCCTCATGTCTTCGCCGGTCTCGAGAAAGCGCCTGTCGGGAGCGCCTAGCTCTTGAGGTACTTGCTCACGATCTCGTCGTACGTACCATTGTCCTTGACCTCCGCGAGGCCCTTGTTGAATCCGTCGAGAAGCTCGACGTTCTTGCCCTTGAGGACCGCGAAGCCGTACGGCGTGGAGAAGTCGCTCTCGTCCGTACCCACGACCTTAAGACCGTTGCCGTTGGCGACGCCATAGGCCATGACGGGATAGTCCTCGAAGCACACGGATGAGTTACCGGTGAGAACGTCCTGATACATGAGGTCGGACGTATCGAAGTAGGAGATGGTGAAGCCGTACTCGTCCTTGATGGACTCGGCCCAGTCGGCNCTCATCGTGCCGGTCTTGGCGGCAACAGTCGTACCCTTCGTGTCATCGAGACTTGCGACGGTGCCGCCGTCCTTGGCCGCGGCACACACGTAGGAGTCATAGTAGGGATCGGAGAAGTCGTACTTCTTCTTGCGCGCATCGGTAACGGACATGCCGGCAATGACGCCGTCGGCCTGACCGGACTCGAGCGCCGCCACCGCGGCGTCGAAGCCGAGGGACTGCAGATCGTAGTTGAGGTCCGCGACTTTCATGCATGCCGCGAGAAGGTCGACGTCGATGCCGACGAAGTTGTTGCTTGCATCCGTGAACTCAAACGGAGCGAAGGTCGTGTCGGTGGCGATGATGTACGTGGTCCCCGAGGCAGTGCTGGTACTGCTATCGGAACTGGTGCTGGCGGACCCACAGCCAGCGAGGTTGACGCCGGCGACCGCCGCAGCGCCACCCATGAGGGTGAGGAACCGGCGGCGAGACATGTTGTTTGACATTTGTGCCTCCTATATCTCATTCGCAGCTTGTGGTTATCGGCACACTCTACGCGAAATTGTTTTCCTTATGGTTAACAGACGTCGACAAGAATCGACAGCGCAGCTCCGAAGCACAAAAAACGGCAGGACCGAAGGAAGAATTCAGTCCTGCCGCCTGCAAAACCTGGAAAAGATACCTGTCACCTTTTCCAGGTCAGAACTCGAGGTTCTTCTCGGTACCCTCCTTGGAAAACATGTGCACCACGTTGCCGTCAAAGGCAAAGGAGACCCTGCGGCCCACCGGGAAGCCGTCCCGGTAAACCTCGTGAACCTCCTGCGTCTGAACGATCGCAATGACGTCCTTACCGTTGCAGTCCAGATGGAGATGGACCGAGGAGCCCATCATCTCGGATACGTCCACGGTACCGCTCAGCGTGTCATCGCCAGACGCGGTGATTACGAGGTGCTCCGGACGCACGCCCAGCGTGACGGGCTGCGGCTCCACGTTATTGGAGGCGAGACGCGCCTGCTTCTCCCCACACGGGGTCACGGTCACGCCATCGGTCTCGACCACGTACTTCTCGCCATCCTTCTTGAGCTCGGCATCAAAGTAGTTCATCTGCGGCACGCCAATGAAACCGGCCACGAAGATGTTAGAGGGGTGGTCGAATACCTCGTTAGGCGTACCAATCTGCTGGGCGATGCCATCCTTCATGATGACGATGCGATCGCCAAGCGTCATGGCCTCGACCTGGTCGTGCGTGACGTAGATGAAGGTGGTGTCGATCTTCTGCCGGAGCTTGATGAGCTCGGCGCGCATCTGGTTCCTGAGCTTGGCATCGAGGTTGGAAAGGGGCTCGTCCATGAGCAGGACCTTCGGCTCGCGGACGATGGCACGGCCGATGGCGACGCGCTGGCGCTGGCCNCCGGAGAGGGCCTTGGGCTTGCGGTCGAGGTACTCGGTGATGCCGAGAATCTCAGCTGCCTCGCGGACCTTCTTGTCNATCTGGTCCTTGGGAACCTTGCGAATCTTAAGCGGAAAGGCAAGGTTGTCATAGACGGAAAGGTGCGGGTACAGGGCATAGCTCTGAAATACCATGGCGATGTCACGGTCTTTGGGGTCCATGTCGTTTACCACGGTACCGCCTATGGTGATCTCGCCATCGGTGATGTCCTCGAGGCCAGCGATCATGCGCAGCGTCGTTGACTTGCCGCAGCCCGAGGGGCCGACAAGCACGATGAACTCGCGATCGGCAATATCGAGGTTGAAGTCCTTGACGACAAGGACGCCCTCCTCCGTGACCTCTCTGGAGTCCGAGCCGCTGTCGTCGTGCTTGGCCTTCTTGCGCTTTTTGGGTTCGGTGTTGGGATAGACCTTCTTCACGTGCTTAAAGCTGACCTCTGCCATTATCGTCTCGCACTCCTTCCGTACATGCGTGTCNTGGCGGCGATGCGCTCCGTCAGCTCGGGGGTTATCTGCCCCGGCGAGAGACGCCACTGCCAGTTGCCGCCAAGGGTACCGGGCACGTTNGTCCGNGNCTCGGAACCAAGTCCTAGATAATCCTGCATCTGAGCTACGAAGAGCTCGGCCACGCTGCTCATGCCGCCGCGGATGAAGCCCCAGACGAAGCCCTCCTCGTCATTGAGGCCAAGGTACTTCTCCGCCATCTCGACGTCAGCCGGATCAGCCTCCGAACGCCAGCCCATGAGCGGCGCGTTGTCGTGCGTGCCCGTATAGCACGCACAGTGAGGCGCATAGGCGTGAGGCAGGTAGTTGCTCTCATCGCGAGAGTCGAAGGCAAACTCCAGCACCTTCATGCCGGGAAAGCCCGAATCGTCGAGAAGCTCTCTCACCTCTCGCGTGGGATATCCCAGATCCTCCGCAATGAAGCGCAGGTCGGGATACGTGCTCGAAAGGATCCCCACGAGATCCATTCCCGGCCCCTTGATCCAGCGCCCGCGCTTTGCCGTAGCGTCACCATAGGGCACGGCCCAATAGCTCTCAAAGCCGCGAAAGTGATCGATGCGAATGGCATCGTAGAGCTTGCTCACNCCNCCGATGCGCTTGATCCACCAACCGTAGCCGTCATGCTTCATGGCGTCGTAGTCGTAGAGCGGGTTGCCCCAGAGCTGGCCGTCAGCGCTGAAGTAGTCAGGCGGAACGCCGGCTACGCCCGTAGGGACGTTATCCTCATCGAGCTGGAACCACTCGGGACTCGCCCAGACGTCGGCGGAGTCAAGCGCAACGTAGATGGGCAGGTCGCCCAAGATGCTCACGCCGTTATCGTGCGCGTAGTCACGCAGTGCCTCCCACTGTCTGAAGAAGAGAAACTGCATGTAGACATGGAGTCTCACCTCATCGGCAAGCAGCTCACGGTAGCGCTCGGCCGCGTCGCCACGGCGAAGGCGGATATCGTCTTCAGGCCACTCGGTCCAGGAAGTCATACCAAAGTGACTCTTCACGGCCATGAACAGGGCGTAGTCGGGAAGCCACATGAGGTTGTCGCCCACGAACGTGGCAACCTCGTCGGCATCACGGTCCCAACCACGGTCGGTAGCCTTTCGCAGGAGCCGCAGTCGATTCTCGTAGATCAGGCTGTAGTCCACGCGGGAGGGGTCCTCTCCCCACGGGAGGGCGTCCACCTCATCCTGCTCGAGAAGACCATCCTTCACGAGCAGGTCGAGNTCGACNAANTACGGGTTGCCCGCGAAGGTCGAGGGGCTCTGGTAGGGGGAGTCACCAAAGCTCGTGGGACCGACGGGCAGCATCTGCCACCAGGACTGCCCTGCCGCAGCCAGGAAGTCCACGAACTCGTGGGCNCANGCCCCGAGGGTGCCGATTCCGTGGGGAGAGGGAAGGGAGGAGACGGGAAGGATTATGCCACTGCTGCGGACCATGGCATTATCCCTTAACGGCGCCAGCAGCTACACCTTTGATGATGTACTTCTGGCAGACGAGGTAGAAGATGATGACAGGAATGATGGCGAGGAGGATGAGGGCCATCGTGGCGCCCAGGTCGACCGTGCCGTAGGAACCCTTGAGATACTGAATGTGGATGGGGATGGTGCGGTACTCGTTGATGTCNAGCACGAGATACGGGAGCAGGTAGTCGTTCCAGACCCACATGATCTCGAGGATGCCCACAGAGATGAGCGTCGGGCGAAGCATAGGGAGAACCACCGTGAAGAAGGTGCGGATGGGACCGCAGCCGTCGATGGCAGCCGCCTCCTCGATCTCNAGCGGAATCGATTTGACGAAGCCCACAAACATGAAGATGGCAAGCCCAGCACCAAAACCCAGGTAGATGATGGGGATGGTCCATGGCGTGTTGAGCTTGAGCGTGTCNGCNGTCTTGGANAGCGTGAACATGACCATCTGGAAGGGCACGACCATCGAAAAGATGCAGAGGAAGTAGATCACCTTGCATACGGCGTTGTTCACCCGGGCAATGAACCATGCGGCCATCGAGCAGAACATGAGGATGAGAAACGTCGAGGCCACGGTGATGAAAACGCTGTAGAGAACCGACTTGTAAAACGGGTAGTTGCCAAAGGTCATGCCAGTGATGAAGTTCTGCAGGCCAGCGAAGCTCTCGTCGGTTGGAAGCGCGAACGTCTCGGTCTTGACGAAGGTGTTCTGCTTGAACGAGTTGATCACCACGGANACCACGGGAAGNCACCAGATNAAGCACACCACGCCCANGAGNATGGACAGGGCNGTCTTTCNACGCCTNTCGGCNGCAAGNGCATGCTCCTTGTCTGCCATTACTGCTGCACCTCCTTTTTGCGGGTATGCGCGAGCTGAAAGAGTCCAAGGCCTGCCACAAGCAGGAAGAAGATGACGGCCTTGGCCTGCGCTACGCCACGCATCGCCGTGTTGGCGTTGTAGAACGTGTTGTAGATGTTGAGGGCAAGCATCTCGGTAGTGTTCACCGTCGAGCCATCGGGCTGGATGATGTACGGCAGACCGCCGGTGAGCGCGAGGTTCTGGTCAAAGAGCTTGAAGCCGTTGGTAAGCGACAGGAACATGCAAATGGTAATCGAGGGCATCACGTTGGGAATGGTGACCTTCGTGAGCGTCTGCCACCGCGTGGCTCCGTCGATGCGTGCGGCCTCGAGCATGTCCTCGGGCACTGCCTGCAGGCCGGCAACGTAGATGATCATCATGTAGCCGATCTGCTGCCAGCACATGAGGATGATGAGCCCCCAGAAGCCGAACGTGGTGTTGAGCAGAATCGACGTGCTATATGCGGACAGGATGCCATCGAAGATCATCGACCAGATGTATCCCAGGACGATGCCGCCGATGAGGTTGGGCATGAAGAAGACCGTNCGGTACAGGTTGCTGCCTTTGATTCCCTGCGTGAGCGCATAGGCGACAGCAAACGCGATCACGTTGATAAGTATGAGGCTCACGATTGCCGTAAGCGCCGTGTAGCCAAACGAGTAGCGAAAGCTCTCGTCGGCGAGTGCCGACACGTAGTTCCCGATGCCGATGAACGTTGCGTCAGAGGTCAGCCTAAAGCTGCAGAACGAGAGATAGATTCCCTGGATGAAGGGCCACACGAACCCGATGATGAACGCGGCCACCACGGGGCCCAGAAAGAGCAGTCCCCAACGCCGGAGCGACCGNAGCCGNGAGTTNCNTGCNGTTATCTTGTTGCTNGNGCTCATTCTCAACNCCCTTGGCTAGAAGAGAGGGTCGGACGAACGCACCAGTCCGACCCTCGTGCCAGCAGGCACGGCGGCCGCTAGGCGTTGGCCTTCTGATAGTTGGTCGCCCAGCCGTCGACGAAGGCGGTCTTGACGAGATCCCAGTTGGTCTCGGACTGATCGGCGGTATAGGAGTTGAGCGCAGAGACGAGAGCGGCACGATAGTCGTTGACGTTGGGCTGGTAGTTGGTGGCCCAGTCCATGACGTAGCAGCCATCGGCGGTATACTTTGCAGCGTCGTTCAGATACGGGTTCGTGCTCTCGGGAGCATCGGTGAAGGGCAGGATGCCNAGCNCGTCNACCATGGACTGCGCNGCCGTNGNNTCGGTGACCAGCCAGACCATGAAGTCCATCGTGGCCTGCTTGTCCTCNTCGGAGGCNTTGTCATTGACGGCCCAGCAGTTCTCGGTGCCGCAGTTGAGACCAGCCTTCTCCTCGCCCTTGACNCCGCAGTAGTACGGGATGCAGGAGGAGTTCTTGATGGTGTCCTTGACATCGGCGTAGCCAAAGGAGCCCGTGAAGATAAACGCCGCCTTAGAGCTGGAGAACTCGGTCACGGGGTCATGTCCGCCAGTCGCAAGCGTGGTGGGGTCGACGACGCTGTTGTTGATGGCAAGGTCAAAGAGGTTCTTGTAGTTCTCCATGTAGGTGCCCTTGATGGATGAGGGGCACTCGCTCCAACCACCATCGTCCTGCTCCTCGTAGTAGTACTCGAGATTGGCAAGGTGACCGGTGACGCGCCAGGAGGCCGAACTGTCGAGGTCGGTCGCAACGAAGGCATCAAAGCCGAGCGTCGCAGCGTTCTTGTGGATGTCCTCGACGACGGCCTTGAGCGAGTCGAAGTCCTTGATGTCATCGACGCTNTGGCCNGCCTTGTCGAGAAGGTCGGTGTTCACGACGATGCCGTAGCACTCGTAGCAGTATCCGGCAGAGACGAGCTTGCCATCCTTGTCAGACAGGTTGTACGCGTCGGTGTTCTGTGCCTTGACGATGGCCGTGTCGGTGAGGTCCATCGCGTAGCTGCCCCACTCCTTGACGCCGGCCTGGCTGCCGATGACGAAGAGGGTCGGTGCCTCAGACTTGTCCATCTCTGAGGTGAGGGTCTGCTCATAGGTGCCGGACGCGGCGGTGACCACCTTCACCTTGACGTTGGGATAGGCCTCCATGTACTTGGATGCGAGGTCCTGGGCGGTCGCATCAAGCTCGGGCTTGAAGTTGAGCCAGTAGACGGAGCCGGAACGATCGGCGCTCGTGGAACTGCTGCTTGTAGAGCTGCTGGTACCGGAACTGCTGCTGGAGCAGCCGGCGAGACCTGCGATGGTGGCGAGGCTTGCCCCGCCGACGAACGACCTGCGGCTGATGCTCTTCCCAAACATAAGACTTCCTCCTAGTCTTCCCGCGCGTCCCCTGACGCGCAATTTCACCAAACAAAGTCGAGCTATCGTGCGATTCCTACGGTTCCCCCGGGTCTCAGGGCCGTGTCCAGGCGAATGTGACTGCTCTTCGCCCTTCCCTCCACCGCGTCCACCAAAATCCTCACTGCCTCCTTTCCCAGCGTCTCTTGGGGCTGGGAAAGAGTGGTGAGCGTCGGCGTCGTATAGAGGGACGCCTCGATGCCATCGATTGCGATGACCGAGCAGTCCTCGGGAACCTTCATGCCAAACTCGTAGAGTGCCTTCATCGCTGCGATGGCCATCGAATCCGCGACCGCAAACAGTGCCGTGACGTCTGGTCGGCGAACAAGAAGCGCCGCTGTCGCCTCGTAGGCGGCCTCCATGGAAAAGTCGATCGTCTCGCACACGAGCTCGGCATCCACGGGCAGCCCTCTGTCCTCGAGCGCCTGGCAGAAGCCCATATAGCGCAGCTCGCTGATGGAGCGGTCNTGAATGGTGTCNAGGAGCACCGCGATCTTTGTGTGTCCCCGGTCGATGAGGTCACTCGTGGCCTGATAGGCCGCAGACCGGTCATCGATGGAGACCGAGGAGTACGTGTCCTTATCGAGATTGCCAAATTGGTTGGTGAAGGAGCAGCACACGAAGGGCACGCCGATGGAGATGGCCTCCTCGCGCGTGTAGTCGTAGCGCCCGCCGAGAAGAACGAGGCCCTTCAAACGCTTGGAGTTGACGAGATCGGCCCCCTCCGCGATCTCGTCGGAGCGAACGGTGACCTGATGGAGCACCATGTCATAGCCCGCCTGTGCACAGCCGTCCTCAATGGCACGGACAATGGGTACGAAGAAGGTGTTCTCGGCGCCGCGAACCACCACGCCAATGGAGTCGGTCTGAGTACGCACGAGGTCGCGGGCACTACTGTTTGGCACGTAATGAAGCTTTTGAACGGCCCCCAGCACCTTGTCCTTTGCGTCTTGGCTTACGTCTGGGTGGTTGTTGAGGGCACGCGAAACCGTGCTCACTGAGACGCCGCAATACTCGGCCACGGTCTTAATTGTCGTCACGGGTTGCCCTCCCTCTGGCTCGAAAACAATACCGGAATCGTTACTGGTAACGTTTCCGGTAACTTTCTGAGTGTTATTTCATCACCAAACCGGTCGGGGAACAAGGAACTCTTCAGCTAATAGCCGATTTTTTGCCGTGAAAGGAACTGTTCGCGTGCCGAACGGTCATCTCCTTGATACCGGGACAGAGGCTCGCAAGAATGGGCGAGCAGCGTTCGTCCCCACGAGAGAGGCATCTCTATGGCACTCGCGACCGACCCCAAGCTGCGAAGCAACGTCATCTACTCGTTGTTCGTGCGTAACCATACGTTGGAGGGAACCTTCCGGGCGGTCATTCCCGACCTGCCGCGCATCGCCAGCCTTGGCATCGACTACGTCTGGCTCATGCCCATCCACCCCATCGGCGAGCTCGGTCGCAAAGAATCGCTCGGAAGCCCCTATGCCATTCGCGACTACCGCGCCGTCAATCCCGAATACGGTACGATTGATGACTTCCTTGCCCTCGTAGAGGCCATCCACGCCAATGGGATGCTCTGCATGATCGACGTGGTATACAACCACACCTCACCCGACTCCGTCCTCTGGGGTCGCCATCCAGGGTTCTTTTACCGCAGACCCGATGGCGGACCGGGCAACCGCGTAGGCGAATGGACCGACGTCATCGACCTTGACTACACGGCCCCGGGCCTTTGGGACTATCAAATCGATTCGCTGTGCTGCTGGGCGAGGGTGGTTGATGGCTTTCGCTGCGACGTCGCGCCGCTCGTCCCGATAGAGTTCTGGGGGCAGGCACGCGATAAGGTCGCAAGGGTCAATCCCGGTTGCATATGGCTTGCCGAAACCGTGCACCGCTCGTTTGGAGAGCTTCTTCGACGCGGCGGCACGGGCTGCGCGCGGGACACGGAGATCTTTTCCGTCTTTGACATGGAATACGAATACGATGTTCGCGAGGCCTTCGAGAGCTACCTGGGCGGGAAGACCTCTCTCGGCCACTGGCTCGACCTGCTTGACTTTCAGGAGTCGGTCTATCCCGACAACTATGACAAGCTGCGCTTTCTTGAGAATCATGACACCGCTCGCATTGCCTCGCTCACACGTGGGTCATTTGACCTAGAGAACCTTACCGCCATGTCGTTCTTCCTCAAGGGAACAACGCTCATCTATGCAGGGCAGGAGGTCGCGAGCGAGCACCAGCCCAGCCTCTTTGACCGCGATGCGATCGAGTGGGACACGGGACGCGACCTGAGCAACCTCATGCGCCGCCTGACGCAAATCAAACACGAAGTACTCGGAGCGCGCGATTTCATCAGCCTTCGTGCGGATGACGAACACGACGTCGCCGCGGTCACACGTGATGACGGTACACGCAAGCTGGGCATCTTCTCGCTGCGTGGTCAGGACGTCGACGTTGACGTGGAGCTATCTGACGGCACCTATGAGAACCTCGTGGACGGTCGAGAGGTTGTCGTGCGCGATGGCGTACTCCGCACCGACGGCAAGCCCGTCATCGTCTGCGCGTGACATGAGAATATGCAGAAAAAGGCCTCGAATGGACGAGCTCTCGAAAAATCTTGTGCGATTTGTCCCAGAGACCCAGGAGATGCCCAGTTGCGACAGGACTCAATATCCTGCTCAGCAACGCATCCTAAAACAACTCGTACATTCGGCCGTTTTTTCTGCAGGTATCCGAGGAGCAGCGCGTCTAAACGTCCTTCACGCGGAACCAGTAGCAGAAGAGCTTGTGGAACCCGCACTGCTCGTAGACGCTTCTCGCGACTGCGTTATCAGAAACAACCTGCAGGTAAGCATGGTCGGCGCCCTGTCTCCTGCCCTCGCGGAGAATGGTGCGCACGATTCGCGTGGCAAATCCGCGGCGACGATATGCCTCGTCTACGTGAACTGCATACACGCCGATGTAGTCGCGGTCGAGGATGCCCAATCCTGTTGCCACCACACGACCGCCCAGCCGCACGGAAACGGCGATTTCGTCCTTGGGGATGGCGTCGTACATGGCAGGAACAATACGCCGGTGAACGATGTCGTCCATGCGTTTGAGCGAGAAGAGGCCCTCCATCCACGCATGACTCACGTTGTTCTCGATGGTAAGGGGAACGTCGGAATCTTCGATGGGGTCGGAGCCCGTGTCATCGAGGCATCGCGTCATGACGGTAGTACGATGCTGCTCCACATAACCGCGAGCAGCAAGAAACGCGTCAAGATCTGAGCTACTCACGGGACTAATCTTGAAAACGCAGGGGGTCTTCCATCTGCGATAGACCGCCTCGCAGTAGGGGACCTTCTCCGAAAGGGGCAGATGGGGCTCTCCGATTTGCTCCACGCAGTTGGTGCGATGCGTGTAGAAGCTTGAGTAGCGAAGAATCCAGCCGTCATAGACCTGCATCTGCCACGATGGCCACGCGTTGAGCGAGAGGTCCTCGATNTTCTTGACTTCCGTNTNCATNTCCTCGNTGTTTCGGTCCATGTCCCGCGAAGGGGACAACGCCCACGCTTGCTATCGGTCACAAACATGGTAGCCGATGCCCTGATCATACGGCGATAGAAAAGGCGCCCATGAGAGCCACACCGAAGTACCGTCATGCGAAGCCCAGCAAGACGTTCGTCTTTGGCGCCGGCCTGCCGGCTGGCCCGTAAGGGGGACCAGGGGGCGCCTCGTGTGAGTCACGTAAGGCGCCCCCTGGCAAGGAGGGGTATATGGCTGGCAAAAAACGCCGTGGCTTCCTACGCCTTTGCGGCGTCAGAAATCATGTCCTGCAAGAACTCGTAGGCCTGGTCGTCGGTGTAGCCCTCATGCACGACCTTGCCGATGGCCTGTGCCATCTCGATGGGATACGCGCTCTGGAAAATGTTGCGCCCCATGTCGACGCCATGGGCACCCTTGCGGATGACGTCATAGGCCATGTGCAGCGCGTCTCTCTCGGGCAGCTTCTTGCCGCCGGCGACCACGATGGGTACAGGGCAGGCGGCGACGACTTCCTCGAAGTCCTCGCAGTCGTAGGTCTTGACCATCTGGACGCCCATCTCGGCGATGATACGCGTGGCGAGCTTGAAGTAGCGACCNGTNCGCTCCATGTCCTTGCCCACGGCGCAGACGCCTAGCGTCGGGATGCTGTAACGGAAGCCCGCGTTGATGGTGCGAGACAGGTTATCGATGCTCGAGAGCTGACCGTCGCCACCAATGAAGGTCTGCACGGCCATGCAGTCGGCGTTCATGCGGATGGCATCCTCGACGTCGACGGCGACGACCTCATGGGAGAGGTCGGCCTGTATCATGGAAGAGCCCGATGTGGTGCGCAGCGCGATTGCCTTGGTAATCTCGGGCGGAACGCAGTCNCGCAGGGCNCCNCGGGTCCCCATGAAGACATCGATATATGGTGCCAGCTGTGGAAGAAGCAGGTCGAGGCGCTCGAGGCCAGCGGTAGACCCCATGAAGTAGCCGTGATCGAACGCAAACATCACGGTATTGCCGCTCTTGGGATTGAAGATGTGGGCAAGATGCTTCTTCATGCCCCAATCGAGGCTGTTTGCACCCTTGACGAAAAAGCCCTTGTTGTTCGCGAAGGGAACGTCAGTGTGATAGTCCTTTGCCACCTTGAGTCCGTCGAGGTCTGCCATAAGAAGAGTCCTTTCTTTTGTCTGGCACGCGCTTGCGCACGTACGTCTTAATGCTATCAGCACCGCGATGGCCTTGTCTCCGTCGACACCCCGCGCATGTCGCCGATGACAAAACCAGCACCGTGCCTTGCGATGGGACTGCCGAGAAGCCCTCCCCGGCAGCCCCACGTGGCAATCGCTAGAAACTAGAAGTCGTAGTCGTCCACGTTGTCCTTGGTGAAGACCAGGCGCTCGGGCAGCAGGATGACGCCGTTGTTCTTGTCGGCGGTCNTNGCGCCATCGGAGATGCTGGAGTTCTCGAGAACCTCGCACTCGCCGATGTCGGGAATGTCAATCTTGTCGCCGACCTTGACGGTATTNCCGGCNGCNAGGTACGCGGCCGCGTAGCAGCCCATCGCACCCTGGAGGCCGCAGTCCCAGAGACCCCAGTTGTACAGGGTTCCGTTCGTGCAGTACTCCTTCATCGACTGCGGAGAGGCGAAGCCGGTGATGGTGATGGTGGTCTGGTTGTAGCCCTTGTTCTCGGCAGCCTGGCACTGGCCGGGGAGTGCGGTGGAGTCGTTGCAGATGATGAGGTCGATGTTGGGATAGGCATCAAGGATGGACTCACCGACGNTGATGGCCTTCTCGGCGTCCTGCTCGGAGTAGTAGTTGTCCTTATGGACGTTGACCCAGCTGGGATACTTGTCGGCGATGATCTTCTCGGCAGCCACGTGCCAGGAGTTCTGGTCGGTGACGGTGGCCTGCGAGTAGTGCCACACATAGTTGATGGCGTCGGTGTCGGGGTTCTTGCCACGCTGCTTGAGACCGGCGACGGCCATGTCGACCAGCATCTGGCCGAGGATGTCGGGGGTGCCCTGAGAGACCATCAGGCAGCGGTCCTCGGGCTTGGCATCGGAGTCCCACGTGCAGACGGTGACGCCGGACTTGGTGGCGGACTTCAGCGCATCGGACACGCCGGAGGCATCGACGGTGGAGATGCAGAGGGCATCGACGCCGGAAGCAACGACGTTGTTGATGACGGAGACCTGGGCAGAGACCGAGGCGGTGGAGTCGCCCTCGTAGTCAACCGTGAATCCCCAGCTCGAAGCATGCTTCTGGGCACCGTTGTTGGCGGACTCGAAGAAGGCGTTTCCCGTGACCTTCGGGATAAACGCGACGGTCAGCCCGGCAACGCTGGTGCCGGATCCGCTCGCGTCGGAGGCGGAGCTCGACGACGACGATGACGACGAGCTTTCCGTGGACGACGAGCCGCAGCCCATGAGGCCCAGCCCCAAAGCGGCGACGCCACTCACCTTGACNAAATTACGACGAGTAAGCTGATTCATAACCCTACCTCCCACTTTCGTTGACTAGCCCTTACGCTTTTGACGTTACCTTCCTTGCGAACAGCGAGTGCAGCCTAGTCCCGACACTAGTGTTGCTCGCCGCTGAACGACCGACGATGATGACGATCAGCAGGATTCCGATGGGAATGTCCAGGTACTGCGTGCTGANCTTGAAGCAAAGCGGCATTCCAAACCGCACGAGTCCTATTGCGAACGAAGCGAGCGCGACGCCTATGACCGAGCCCCTGCCNCCCGTGACGAGCGTTCCGCCGAGCACCACCGCCGTGATGATGTCCATGGTGAGGTCGCTGCCNAGGTCNGACTTNGNGGTGCCCAGGTANGANGTGAGCAGNATGCCGGCNATGGCNGCCGNGAAGGCGCTCAGCATGTAGGTGCTCATGATCGTGAACCTCGTGTTGATGCCGGAGTACTCCGCGGCGCGCGGGTTGGTGCCCGAGAGAATGACCTTGCGCCCGTACTTGCTCTTGTTGAGCAAAATGAACGCGATGACCAACAGCAGCAGGTAGATGGCCATCTGCAGCGGGAACACGTCAAAGAACTTATAGCCACCCAGAATCTTGAACTCGTCTGGGAAGCCTGAGATGCCTTGGTAGCTCTCGGTAGAGGACATGGTCGAGACGATCAGGGCGAGCCCCGAGTAGAGAAATGACCCGCCNAGGGTNACNACCATGGCCTGGACGCGACAGTACGCGATCAGGAATCCCGAGAACGCGCCGCAGGCGACAACGACGACGATGGCCAGAAGGATGGCGCCCCAGATGGAGAAGCCCCAGTCCTGCCATGCGACGCCGATGATGATCGACGTGAGTCCGACGAGCGACGCCACCTGAATGTCGATGCCGCCGGTGATCATGACAAACGTGACGGCAATCGAGATGATGAACACGGGCAGGCTGTCATTGAGGCTGGTGAAGAGCAGCTGAGGCCTCAGGAACTTGGGGTTGGCCGCACCAAAGACGACGAACTCGATGACGATGAGAGCGATGAGAAGCATGTTCCAGCTACCCTGGCCAGCAGCAAGCCTGGAAAACAGCGACGCTCCGGGCTTTGTCGCCTTTGTCTGCGTAGCCTCTACGGCCTTGGTCTTATCCTCTGCCATGCTGCTACTCACCTCCCTTCGCGGTCGCGACATCCGTGGCGGCAGCATCATCAGCGACGCGAGCCGCAAGACGGGCATGACGGTTCTTCTCGGCGCTGCGTGCCTGGATGAGGGCATCGGCAACGACGATGACGATGAGGATGACGCCGGTGATGGCGTTGTCGTAGTTGGACGAGAAGCCCATGAACGTGAGCAGATAGCTGATGGAGGCCATGATGACCGCACCTACGGCGGGGCCAAGCACGGACCCGACGCCACCGGCGAGGCTGATGCCGCCGAGGACGCAGGCCGCAACCGCCTTCATCTCGTAGCCGGAACCGGTCGTGGAGGTCACGAATCCAATGCGGCTGCAGAAGATGATGCCGGCGATGGCGGCAAGCACGCCGCATATCACGTAGGAGAGCAGCATCGTGCGGGTGGAGTTGATGCCAACGAGATTCGCGCCGGCGCGGTTGTCGCCGACGGCCTTGAAGTTGTGACCGTGGCGAGTCTTGGTAAGCAATATATGTATCACGACGGCGAGCAACACCGCACCGCAGTAGTAGACCGTGAGGTTGCCGACGGCGGTGACCGCCGAGAAGTCCTTGAAGGCCTTGGGCAGGTTCTCGACCCAGGCACCGCCCGCCACGAGATACATGAGACCGCGCAGCACGCCGTTGACGCCGAGCGTGAAGATGAGCGACGGAGCCTTCATGACCGCGACGCCCCAGCCGTTGATGAGTCCGATCAGGGCACCGATGAAGATGCCCACACAGCAGGCGAGCACGAGGTTGGAGCCATCACGTAGCATCATGCCCACGATGGTGGCGACAAGNCCCAGGTTNGAGCCGACGGAGACGTCGATCTCACCGATGAACAGCGTGAATGCCATGCCCACGGCGACGAGCGTATAGACGACGGACGTGTTGAAGCAGGCCGAGACGTTAGAGCTGCTGAGAAACGACGGGTTGATTGCGCCGACGATGAGGAACAGGGCGACGAGGAACAGCACGGAGCTGCTCTCCCTTGCCTTGAGTATCTTCTTGATTGCCTTCATGGTCGTTCTCACCTACCTCTCGGCCGACAGACGGTTCGTGCACAGGGGGTCACTCATTGCAAGGGGCATGGCTAGGCATCCTCCCCGTTCTCGTGATATGCGCCGAACGACGCGGCCATCAGATTGTCCTGGTTGATGTCCTTCTTGGCGAACTCGTGATTGATGCGACCCTGGTACATGGTGACCGCACGATCCGCCAGCTCCACGACCTCCTCCATGTCGGACGAGATGAGCAGGATCGAGACGCCCGTCTGCCGAAGCTCCTGGAGCACGGCATAGACGTCCCCGCGAGAGGCGGCGTCGATGCCACGCGTGGGCTCGTCGAGGATGACGACCTTAGGGTCGGTCGCAAAGGTGCGCCCGATGACGATCTTCTGCTGGTTGCCGCCCGAGAGATCGCCAAGATCCTGGCTGATGCCCGTGACCTTGGTACGAAAGTCATCCACGTACGACTGGGTAATCTTGTTCTCCTCGTCCCTCTTGAGGAAAAACGAGCCGATGCGGTTACCGCCCAGGAGCGCACTCGTAGTGTTCTCGGCAACGCTGCGCAGCGAGAAGATGCCGTAGCAGAAGCGATCCTCGGATACGTAGTTGACACCGGCGGCGATGACCTTCTTGGTGGAGAGGCCGGTGATGTCTTTCCCGTTGAGAAGGACCTTGCCGCCCAGAACCTTGTCGCGACCAAAGACGGTGGTCGCCATCTCGGTTCGGCCCGCGCCCACGACACCGGCAAGACCGAGCATCTCGCCTGGGTAGAGCTTGAGGTTCACGTGCTTGAAGCCATAGCCCGAGAAGTCCCTGAGTTCGAGCACGGGGTCTGCGTCGTAGTCGATGGAGCGAGCGGTCTTCTCGGCCCTCTCCGCGGTCTTCTCCGCGTTTGGCGGGAGCAGGCCCTTGACGAGGTCGTCGCGGGTGAACTCGGAAACGCTGCCGGTCATGGCGATGATGCCGTCTCGCATGATGCACACGCGCGTGGCGATCTCGAACACCTCGGCCAGGCGGTGTGTGATGTATATGATGCCGATTCCCTTGGCCTTGAGACCGTCGATGACGTTGAACAAGGCCTTGACCTCGTCAAAGGCGAGTGCGGAGGTGGGCTCGTCAAGAATCAGCACCTTTGAGTGGCGCATGATGCCACGAAGGATCTCCACCATCTCCTGCTCCGCGATGGAAAGCGTGTTGGCCGTGCGGGAGAGGTCAAGATGCCAGCCGATCTCGTCTACGGCTGCCTTGAGTTCGGTCTCGAGCTCCGCCGGCGACTTGTCAAAACCCATGGTGATGTTCTCGCCGACGGTCATGTTGGGGAAGAGGAGCGGTTCCTGCGGGACCATGTAGACGCTCCGGGAGAGCGCCTCCTTGGTGGAGTTGTGCTCGACTTTCTCGTTGTCCATGTAGATGTCACCGGAGTCGTGCGTGTAGATGCCCATGATGATCTTCATGAGCGTCGACTTGCCCGCGCCGTTACCGCCGATGAGCGCAAGTACCTCACCGGGGAGCAAATCGATGCTCACGCCCTTGAGGACGGCGTTGGTTCCGAACGACTTGAAGATGTCGCGCACGGACAGGAGCGTGCTCTCAGGCGTGTCAGTATCGGGTACCTTCTGCATCCCGTCGCGTCTCCTTACTAGACAGAAATCATGACTATTAAACAAATGTCTGACATCCCGTATTCTTATTCCTGTGCGCTGCCGGCAACAGAGGCTCACTGGCATACGGTAGTTTTTAAGGCCTGTACGGTTGTGGTCCGCTGCGCACGCAGCGATGAACCCGTAGGTCGCACAGAGCGCGTATCTTCGTGTTATCGCAGTTAATTAGTGATTTATCCTCTCTTTGACAGCTCTTTTCCCTGTGGCGCGCCGCAAACTCGCACCGCTTACCGAGGTTTGCCACACATCCGCTATCACTGCACTCTCGCATCGTTTGGTTGCGTCCTACTATTGACTAGACGGATGTGCGCTGCTACGCTCATCCCGTACATTTGTTATATATAGTTACTTTTGTCTGGATTGGAGTCTTATGCTCGATCTCGACTACCAAATGATGGTCAGGGCCGCGTGGTACTACTACCTGCAGAACCACACGCAGCAGGAGATTGCCCATTACCTTGGCGTCTCACGGGCCAAGGTGATCAGGCTCCTGGATACCGCCCGAAGGGAGGACGTGATTCAGTTCGTGTTCCGCCCCGACGACAGCACGCGCATGCAGCAGGAGAGGGCCGTCATCGAGCGCTTTGGCCTGCGCGACGCCTATGTGGTCCCCGCTCCGATGGCTGACGAGACCCTCAACGACTCCCTCGCGCGAGCCGCGTCGATGTACGTAAGCCAGCACATCGAGGACGGCGCCTTCGTGAACATGGGCTTTGGTGACACGATGGGCCTCGTACTCGGCTACCTCGCCAACAGCGGGAAGAAGAACCTCTCGATCATATGCCTCACGGGCGGCGTGAGCTACTACCTGCCAACCGTGAGCTCGAGCGTCTACAACATGAAGCTCTACCTCGTACCCTCCCCGCTCATCGTGAGCCGCCCGGAGGTGCGTGACGCGCTCGTGCATGAGTCGCAGATCAAAGACGTATTCAAGATGAGCAGCCACTCGTCCATGAGCCTGGTCGGCATTGGCTCCATGAGCGACGACGCCACGATAATTCGCAACGAGATTCTCTCAAAGAGCGAGTTCACGATGCTGGGCATGCAAAACGCGGTGGGAGACATCCTGAGCCACTTCATCGACAAGGACGGCAATCCCGTGGCGACGGACGTCGAGAGTCGCCTCATCAGCACCGACCTCGACGACCTTCGCGCAATGGAAAACGTCATCGGCGTAGCAGGCGGCCCCGAGAAGCACGATGCCATTCGCGCCGTGCTCAAGAGCGGCTGCCTCGATGTGTTGGTAACTGACGAGCTCACGGCCCAGGCACTTCTCGACGACAAATAGGGCAGGGGCAGAAGGCAGGTCAAAGGGGAGGTTCGCATGAGCAAGTATCTGATGGCCATGGACGCGGGAACGGGAAGTGTTCGCGCCGTACTCTTTGACACGGACGGCAACCAGGTTGGCGTCGCGCAAAAGGAGTGGACGCACCGGGAAGACCCGCGCTGGCCCGGCTCCATGGATTTNGACTGGGTCNNCAACTGGAAGCTCGCNAGNGNCTGCGTNCGCGAGGTNCTGGCCAAGACCGGCATCGCACCCAAGGACGTGGCGGCCGTTTCCACCACCTGCATGCGCGAAGGCATCCTGCTCTACGATGCCGACGGAAACGAGCTCTGGGCCTGTGCCAACGTTGACGCGCGCTCCAATGACGAGGTCGGCGAGCTCATCCGGATGAATCCCGACCTTGAGCGGGAGCTCTACAGAGAAAGCGGCCAGACCTATGCGCTGGGCGCTCTCCCCCGCCTGCTATGGGTCAAGAACAAGATGCCCGAGGTCTACGAGAAGACCGCCACGCTTGGCATGTTCAACGACTGGCTGATCTATAGGCTCACCGGCGTGCTGTCCGTGGAGCCATCCAACGGGTCGACCACCGGCATCATGGACCTGCAGAGTCGCAGCTGGGACCCTGCCATCGCCGAGCGCTGCGGCCTTCGCACCGACATCTTCCACGAGGTCAAGGAGTGCGGCACGCTGGCTGGCGAGGTCAACGAGCGCGGCGCATCCGACACCGGCCTAGCCGTGGGCACGCCCGTCGTGGTCGGCGGAGGCGACTGCCAGCTAGGCATGGTCGGCGTCGACGCCTGCAAGCCCGGGGAGGCCGGCGTCTTTGGTGGCAGCTTCTGGCAGTACGAGTTCAACACCGACTCGGGCGCCACCGACGCGGAGTGCCGCGTACGCGTGAACTGCCACGCCGTACCGCACGTCTGGCAGTACGAGGCGCTCGCCTTCAAACCGGGTCTCGTGATGCGCTGGTATCGCGACGGGTTCTGCCAGGCCGAGAAGGAGCAGGCCGATCGCGAGGGCCGCGACGTCTACGACGTGATGAACGAGCAAGCCGCAAAGGTTCCCGCAGGTTCCTATGGCATGATGTGCTGCTTCTCCGANGTCATGAACTTCATCCACTGGACGCATGCGAGCCCCACGTTCACCAACTTCCAGCTCGAGCCAGACAAGTACGACAAGTACACGTTCTACCGCGCCATTCTCGAGAATACCGCCCTGCTCGTGAAGGGCCACATCGACCTCGTACGTGAGGCCACGGGCAACGAGCCCGCAGAGCTCGTGTTNGCNGGNGGNGCCTCCAAGAGCGACCTCTGGGCGCAGATTCTGGCAGACGTCACCGACAAGCCCGTCAAGGTGCCCGTCGTCAAGGAGGCCACGGCCCTGGGAGCGGCCATTCTCGCCGGCGTGGGCGTAGGCATCTACGCGAGCCCGGCAGAGGGCGCACACGCGGTAGTCAAGTGGGACAAGACCTTCTCGCCTGACGCCAAGGCACACGAGGTGTATGCGCAGATGTATCCCGTGTGGCGCGAAGTCTACGCTGCGCAACTCGATCTCGCCGAGAAGGGGATGACCAAGAGCATGTGGCGCGCACCGGGCCTATAGGCCTCGAGGCGCCACGCCAACACTAGGGAGTGACCGCCGCGGGACCGCCCGCACCCCTGCCGCGACGGAACATATTGATTGACGACGCCATCCGCTTTAGACGCACGTCGTTGCACGAGAGAGAGAAGACAGGCATGTTTGTAGTCAACGAGAACGACCTCGAGTACCGCTTCGGCGACTCTGGCCCCAANTACCTCATGAAGGGGCCNCGNATGAACTTCGCCGTCGTGGCATTTCAACCTGGCCAGGATTTTCAGGCCCACTACCACAACGTCATGGAGGAGAACTTCTACGTCCTTGAGGGCAAGATCGACATTATTGTGGACGGTAAGGTCAGCACGCTCGAGAAGGGCGAGTTCATCCACATCGAGCCCGGCGAGATTCACTATCTCAAGAACGCCTACGACGCNCCGGTCAAGATGGTCTCNNGCCTGGCNCCGTTCCAAGAGGTCGACAAGGTCAACGTCGATAACCCGGCGTACTAGCGTCTCGTTCGCATCGGGCACTTCCGTGCGCGCGACAGGCTTCGGCTTGCCGCGCGCACGCGTCTTGGGCCACTGACAGAAGGAAGATCTGCGGGTCTCGGCTTTGGCTATGTCTCGCCGTTCATTCTGAGCTCTGTTTTCGAGCGGGACGGCATACCCAAAACCGGAGAGCTTCTTGGATATGCAAAAGCACTCATTTTTTCTCGGTGCGTCCGCCTGTGACTTTATTTGGCGCGCTGTATTCTGGGTACACGTCGTTCAATCGCGTCGTCTCCCGAGAAACCGTCGACCTGTGCAATCGGCGTGCCGTCATCGTTCGTTCCCGGCTCGCCCTCATAGTTGATGCCGATGAGACCATCGGCCTCGTCAACCTCACGCCGCAGACGCCGGTAGACCAAGACGGTGGTAATGACTATGCCGGTGGCGAGGCCCACCGAGATGATGTTCCAGAGTGTCATGTCACTCGCCCTAGTGACACAGACGGGTCATCGTTGGTACGGTCAAGTTGGTGCCAAGGCCGGTGTCGGTGAGATTGGTGCAGCCGTAGAAGCAGGCATCGCCCAGGGAAGTGACGGTCGAGTTGGTGCCAAGCCCGGTGTCGGTGAGGGAAGTGCAGCCGTCGAAGCAGGCCCTGCCTAGGGACTTAACGGACGAGTCGGCGGCAAAGTGGATATCGGTGAGCTTGGTGCAGAAGGAAAAGCATTCGTCGCTAAGGGAGGTGATATTGAAGGTGCGGCCCCCAGAATCGGTGACGTTTGCTGGTATGGAGAGGGCTCCCGCATCCGAGATGTCGATGGCAACGCCGTTGCCGTCTCCCACCTGCACGTCATAAGTTCCGTCGGCATTGACCGCGGTCACCTTGTAGGTGCAGGCGACGTCCGTGCCACCCACTTCGATAGTGAGGGCGACGACGTCACCCACACCGTAAGATTTGGATGTCGCAGATGGTGCGGCCAAGAGCGCCGTTGCGAACGATTCGCTTTGCGTGGCTTCGGAAACATCCGACTCGCTGACGTTGGCTTCGGTCGTGTCCACGTCCGTGTCCGTATCCGTGACGTCAGTCTCCTCCGCCTCAGAAGGCTCGGCTGCAACAGCAGCCGTAACGTCACCAACGCCCAAGGCATTTGCCACTTCAGCATAGGCGTTCAGAGGCATTAGGTTTGCAATCATAAGTGACGCAAACAGAATCAAGAGCGTTACTCTTAGGCGCCTTCCCCTGAAAACGATACGGGAGCCGCACGCAATCCGGGTCGTCCCTCTAGTCGTAGTCCGCTTCTTCATTACGCCCCTTCCCTTCGTGTACCCCGCGTGTTGCGCCGCAACCGTTGTGACGGCCAATCATTCGTATAACAAATTGACCAATAACGATGGTATGTCGTGCGCATCCCGCAGTCGGCTCGTTTTCACGAATCGCCTTTTTGGTGAACGAATGGGTTGGAGAATGGTGACACAGCTCGCAGCGAACGAGGAGGAGGTCACCAAGAATTCACCGATGACCTCCTTCCTCTATCCATTAAATAAGAAACGCCCGGACGGACCCCGAGGCCATCCAGGCTTTGGCTATGTCTCGCCGTTCATTCTGAGCTCTGTTTTCGAGCAGGACGGCATACCCAAAACCGCCCGAGCTTTGGCTATGCCATCCCGCTTGCTTTTTGACGGCAACCAAGCCGCATGCCCCACCGCGCCCCTATGCGAAGAGCGTCTCGCGTCCGTAGGCGTCCTTCCAGTTCTGAGTGAACTCGTTCACCGCTATCCCGGTACCCGGGTGGTCGACCATCGCACGGATAACGTCGGGACCGACCGTCACCGCCGGAATGCCGGCGAGGATCAGCTTGTGCACCTGGTCGACGTTCTTGAAGGATGCGGCAAGAACCTTGGCCTCCATGCCCTGAACCGCAAGCATGTCGATAAGGTCGCACACGGCCTCCACGCCNTCNCCGTAGTTGCACATGCGGTTCACGTACGGAGCGAGATAGTCGGCTCCGTTCATCGCGGCGAGGAAGGCTTCCTCGGGCGAGTAGATGGCCGTGGCAAGAACACCGATGCCCTCGGCGTGAACGGCCTTGATGGCGCGAAGGCCCTCGCGCGTGACGGGAATCTTCACGTATGCGTTCTTGTCGCGCAGCCCGGCAATTCGACGAGCCTCGGCGACGATACCGTCGAAGTCCGTAGATACTGCCTGGACGAAGAGCTTCTGGTCGGGTGCGAGGTAGTCGATGATGTCGCCGATGGCCTGCTCGGGCGACTTGCCGCTCTTGGTNATGATGGTCGGGTTGGTNGTGACGCCCGCGATGGTGAGAAATGCGTCAAGCTCCTTGATCGCGTCGAGATCGGCGGTGTCGATGATCAGTTCCATGATTGTGTCCTTTCGCTTGGCCCGGGGCCGATGTCTGTATTCTGCTCCATCCGCTGGCATCTCTGCCAGATGTTTCCGTTCACGCTCGTCGTGGCAGCCTCATTCCCCACTCACCACGACCTCGAGGCCCGCCAGCTCACAGGTCCGCACGACGGGGGCCACGTCATCAGCCGTGAGCTGGCGCATGCCGGCACAGGCGTACGCACGACCCGTCGACTCGTACTTGCCCTCGCCGAGCTGGTGGAACGGCAGCACGTCCACGCGATTGATGCCCAGGTCGCGAAGACTGGCGATGGTGGTGGCAACGTTCTCCTCGCCGTCCGTGTACCCGGGGATGATCGGCATGCGCCCGATCACGCGAGCGCCCATGCCGAGAATGACGCGCAGGTTGGCGTCGCGAATCTCGGGGTCGATTCCCGTCACCCTGAGACTTCGCTCGCGGTCGGCGATCTTGAAGTCCACGAGGAAGACGTCCGTGGCCGAGACGAGCGCGGCGGCATCCTCGAGCGGCACCGCAAGCGTCGTCTCGACGGCAGTGCCGATGCCCGCCTGCTTGCAGCGGGTAAGAAAGTCGACGGCAAAGCGCTGGCGAGACAGGCATTCGCCACCCGAGAGCGTAACGCCTCCCCCGCTTTCCTCGTAGAAGACCCTGTCGCGGAGGACCTCGTCGAGAAGGTCATCGACTCCGCGCTCCCTCCCAAGCATCTCCTTGGCGCCGGTGGGACACTCCTCCGCCGGCTTCTCGCAGAGTCGCCCGCCCACCCTTGGCGAGCAGTGGATGCAGAGTCGCTCCTTGAACGAGACCTCTGGCTCAAACGAAAGGTTCTCGGGATTGCAGCACCAAGGGCAGCGGAAGGGACACCCCTTGAGAAAGACCACCGTGCGGATGCCGCCCCCATCGTGCAGCGAGTAGCGCTGGACGTTGGTGACGGTCGCAATGCTGCCCACGCCCGCGTCAGAGGACATGTTCGGTCCTGTTGATGATGTCGTCCTGGATGGGACGAGAGAGCTCGACGAACATCGCGGAGTAGCCCGCCACGCGCACGACGAGGTCGCGGTGGTTCTCGGGATGGTCCTGCGCGTCGACCAGCGTGGCCTTGTCCACCACGTTGAACTGAACGTGCTGTACCCCCAGGCGAGAGAAGCTGCGCAGGTAGGCCATGAGCTTCTGGATGCCGCCCTCTCCTTCCAGCGTGGAGGGCGAGANCTTGANGTTGAGGAGCGAGCCGTTGGAGTCGAGCACGTTATCAAGCTTCGAAACGCTTATGAGACTTGCCGTGGGGCCGTGCTTGTCGCGTCCGGCCATGGGCGAGAGACCGCCGTCCGCGAGCTGCTCGCCCGCAAGCCTGCCGTCGGGCGTCGCGCCCACGACCGCGCCGAGTGGGATATGCGCGGAGACCGTGTAGCTGCCCGGTTGGAAGTTGCCGCCACGCGGGTTCTCGTACTTCGCGACCTCCTCGCCATAGTGGCGAAGCATGCGCTCACCGAGGTGGTCCACCTCGTCTATGTCATTGCCGTACTTGGGATAGCGGTTGATGAGGCGCTGGCGGAGGACCTCATCGCCATCGCCCTTCCAATCCCGTGCGAGCACCGCGAGAAGGTCCTGGTAGGAGATGACCNTNTCNTCNAAGACCGCCTTCTTGAGCACGATGAGGGAGTCGGCGAGATTGGCCGTCCCCACGCCCTGGACGCCCGAGGGGTTGTACCGCGCTCCACCTGCGGTGATGTCCACGCCGTTCTCGAGGGAGTCGTGCACGAGAACCGAGAGAAACGGCGTGGCCGACGTCTCGCGATGCGCGAGATCGCAGGTGTTGCATCCCTCGGCCATAAGAGCGACGTAGCGGTCAATGGTGCGCTCGACGCCAGAGAGCAGCTCCTCGAAGTTAGCGAAACCGTCTGGGTTCTCGTCGAGGGTGATCTCGAAGCACTTGAGCATGTTGAACATCGAGATGTCGTGCAGGCCATACATGCGGGCCGGGATGGAGAGCTCGACGCACCCGACAATGGCATAGTCACGGGCATCGTCCGGAGAAACACCGCGCCGCTCGAAGGCAGGCACGTTGACCTCGTCATTGAATATCTGCGGCAGGCCGTCACCCAGGCGGATAATCTCGGCCGCCTTGTGGAGCAGCGCGTCGGGGGTGAGCGCACTCATGCGCACGGAGAGGTTGGGCTGAGGCAGACGCGTGTCTCGCTGTATGTCGAGCAGGAGGGTCGAGAGCTCGTTGGTTGCATCTTCTCCGTTCTCGTCCACGCCGCCTACGACTAGGTTGTAGCCGATGGGGAAGCCGGCAAAGAAGCTGGCGCTCTCCGTGGAGCGCACGGCGACGATGGTAAAGGTCTTGAGGTAGAAGCACTGAATGAGCTCGCGGATGTCGGCCGGGCTCTCCCCCGCCGCGACACTCGCACGATAGTACGGCAGAAGGTACTGGTCCATGCGGCCAAGCGAGAGCGAGCTCGCGTTTGACTCGTGCTGAAGCGCCACCGAGACGAGCCAGACGAGCTGCAGCGCATCATAGAGGTCACGCGCGGGCTCGGTCGCAACATGGCCGAGGACGTCGGCCATGCGCCGCAGCTCCGTCGCACGCCCGGGAGTCGCCGCCGCCATCATCTCCCGAACAACCAGCTCGTAGCGATGCACGTAGGCAATCATGCCATCCATGCAGATGACGCCCGCCTGGTAGAAATCGTTGGCGGAATCGGCATCCCGGCAGCTGCGAACGTCAGCGGCAATGGCACCGAGGCCAAGCCTCAGGACCTCTTCGAAATCGGCGATGATGTGGCCTTGGCCCTTGTCGGTCTGGGCGACGGCAAAGACCTTGTCCCCCTCGGCCTCCGCGACCTCGGGCGCGCGATGCGCNACGTACCAGTCGTTGAGNGACCTGCCCNNCCAGAACGGNTAGAGNTCCTCGCGNTAGGTNCGCTTGTCCNCCTCGCTCATCTCGAACGTGTCCTGCTGACGAGTCGCGAACTCGTCAAGTTCGTCCAAGATCCAGTAAGGTGACATCTCGGGAGAGACCACCCCTGCACGCGGCGTCACGCTGCGATTGCCCACGAGCAGGTCGTAGTCATCGATNACGATCTNGTGCTTCTCGAGCACGTTGCGAAAGGCCTTGGCCCGGCGAATCACGGGAGTCTCGCCCTCGGTCTGCTCGTAACTCTCCTTGTAGAGAAGTGCGCGCTCGAGTGAAATCCTGCGGGTGGAGGCCATGAGCCCGCTCTTGATGTGCTGCGTGCGCTCTGTAAGCATGGGATCCTCCTTGAGTTGCTTCTGCTTCTTGAAAACACTCTATCCTGATTGCTCTTTATTTACAATCAATATCTCTTGTTTATTATTATTTCACTGGTAGTTCATTACTCTCCGCCATTGGTTGAACCCGCGCAGGACATCGAGAGCTCCTACACGTGCATTACCCAAAGATGCTGTATTGTTTGCTATTGATTAATCGCGAACGCCCGTCATGGAGGTTGTCATGTTTCTTAAAGAACGGCAGGACCTCATTGCCTCGCTGATCAAGAGCCAAGGGCGCGTCACCGTGACCGAGCTGGCCGAGAAGTTCGAAGTCACCGAGGACTGCATCAGGAAGGACCTCAANAAGCTCGACTCCGAGGGCAGGTGCCATCGGGTCTACGGTGGCGCGGTGGGAACGACCGAGCTTCCGGATCGCAACGTCTTCACGCGCGTCAATGACTATCGTCCCGAGAAAAGAGCGATAGCCGAGAAGGCGGCGCAGCTCATCAAGCCGGGCCAGACGATATTTCTCGATATCTCGACGACGAATCTCTACCTAGCGGAGCTCATCGCCAAGAAGGACGTGCGCTGCATCGTCGTCTCGAACATGCTCGACGTCCTGAAAACGGTCGCGAAGGGACCGGGGGTCACGGCGGTGTGCCCCTCTGGCAACGTGAACCTCGAGCTCAACGGCCTGGTTGGGGCGGCCACCCTCAACACGATCGAGCACATGCACTTTGATGTCTCGTTCATTGGGGCGGTGGGGCTCAACGTGGAAGACGACTCCGTCACCACGTTCGACATGGAGGATGGACTCATAAAGGCGACCGCCACGGCACGCTCGACCGAGTCGTACCTCATCACCGACTCCCATAAGTTCTCGCTTACCGGCAACTACGAGTATGCAAAGATCTCGCAGTTCACGGGCATCATCACCGATGACAGACGCCTGGCCGAGGCGCAGAAGATCAGGGAGCTGGGAGTCCGGGTCATCTAGCGCGGCATCCGAGCAAAAAGCAGAGAGGACACAAGGCGGGCCACCAGACATTGAACTGGTGGCCCGCCCTCTGTTGCCTATCGTGGTTCTCGCCAGGATGACACACGCTCGTGGCGGAACTGCACTTATCCGAGCTGCGACTTGATCTTGGCGACAATGGCATCCGCTGACTTGATGACGGCCGTGGCGGATAGGTTGACCTTGGGAAGCTTCGCAAAGCGCTCGACGTTCTTGATCGGCATGTTCGTGGTGAGGACGACGGCTGTCGCCTCTTTGATGTCTTGTGCCGTGATCTCGTTCTCGACGCCAATCGAGCCCTGGGTCTCGACCTTGCACTCGACCCCGGCCTTCTCGCATGCTTTCTGCAGCGCATCTGCCGCCATNTAGGTGTGGGCGACNCCCGAGGGNCAAGCGGTNACTCCGAGGATCTTCATGTGATGCTCCTTTCTCCTGCTGCCCTGGGATGAGGCAGCGGGCGCTGTTACATCTCGATCTGAATATCGATGTCTTCGATTTCGTCGGTCTCAGGAGCGACGTAATCGGGCTTGAAGAAGAAGACGAGGGCCAGGTAGATGGCAATGCCGATGGCAAGCGAGATGAGATAGGTGAACACGGACGTGACGGGGAGCACGACCAGGCCGCCCCATGCTGCGTTGCAGTACGTTCCGAGGGCNCCGGCNATGCCGCCCGTGATGGCGCAGGAGATGATGTTGATGGGCATGAGGTGCNCGGGGTCGGCGGTGGTGTAGGAGATGGCGCCTTCCGTGATGCCGCAGCAACCCATGACGATGGCACCGATGCCCGCGTCACGCTCCTCCTGGGAGAACTTCTTCTTGAAGAGGAAGGAGGCAAGTCCGATGGCAATGGGGGGCAGGCAGATGGCAATGGCCACGGGCCCGAAGAAGGTGCAGTTGTTGCCAGCGAGGACCTCCGTGCCCACGATGGCGACACCCGTGGAGTAGGCAACCTTGTTGATGGGGCCACCAAGGTCGAACGCGATCATGGCACCACAGATGACACCGACGAGCGCGGCGCTGGCGCCGGTCATCCCGCTGAGCCACGTGGTAAGCGTGCTAAGCAGCCATGCGCACGGCGTGCCCACGATGCAGATGATGATGGTGCCGACAATCAGGGACGTAAGGATGGGGATGATGAGGATCGACTTCAGAGATTGCATCGATTTCGGCAGGTTGAGCTTCTTAAGCTGCGATGCGATGACACCCGAGAGGATGCCGGCGATGATGCCGCCGATGAAGCCCGAGCCAACGCTGACGGCAAGCTGGCCGCAGATGAGACCAGGGGCGATGCCGGGACGNTCGGCNTANGACTCNGCNATGAACGCGGAGAGGACGGGCACCATGAGCCCGAGGCCAACACCGCCGATCTTGCTCAGGACGTCAATGACGATGTTGCTCGCCTGTACCGAGCCCGCCGTCGTAACCGAGTTCATCGACAACATCGTTGCGATTGCGTAGAGGATGCCACCCGTGACAACGACGGGAATCATGTAGGACACACCGTTCATGAGGTGCTGTTGGAACTTACCTGCCGAACTTGCCTTCTCGCTCATGCCTCTCCTTACTTTGATTGCTGGATTCAGACCAGTATTTATTATTGGTCTGTATTGCTTTATCCGAAAGATAGGGCTATTTGCTATTGTTGTCAACAATTTTCTCGGTATTAGGCAGAGAGAATCTTGTTTTAGATTGGTCTGAACCGTTTACGGCAGTTATTCACCCGTCAAGGTTGGACGGATGCACAAGAAGGGCCAAATCCAACGAGACCCAACGTGCATCCGCACCCAAAACGCACGGGGAGCACCCGCCGTTGCGACAGGTGCTCCCTAGTTTGCCTTCTGTTGAAAATACCTGACCTTACGCGAGCTTGCCCACGCAAGCCTCCCGATCAGCGCGCGATCCTCAAGGTGTTGTTCTTCAAACAGCATTCTCCTTAGTTCTAATCCACTCTCTTCTGCATATATAGTTTAATAGAAACAGGCACGTGACCCAACCACGCAGGATGCCGAGCGTCGATGAGAGCCTGGACGAGAGCCCGCGCATGGCGTGCCGAGCAAAAAGGCCAGAGACGCTAATCTCTGGCCTACGGTTTTTGTGGTGCTCGCCGTCGGACGGGCCGTGGGCACGGGCTACCCCACGGTCACGTAGATCATCTTCCTGACGGGCATGCGGGAGACGAGCAGGGTGAACTTCCTGTCTTGGACGTCCCGGTAGTAGGCCTCCTCCGTCCCGTTGAACACGTAGGGGACGTGGACCACGNACTCCGTTCCCGGCNGGACGTTGACGACAGACCCCGCGCCCTTCTGGACCTGGGGCCAGAGGGAATCGTCCTCGTTTCCGATGTCGCATATGAGGTACTCGTTCCCGCGCTCGGGGACGAGGATGCTCTCGAACATGTTCAGCCCTCCCGGGGTCGTACCGTCGTTCTTGATCCGGAGGGTCAGGTCGACGACGCACCTGGCGTTCCCGTAGGTACCCGCCTGGACCGTGCCGCCCCCGTAGGCCGCGAGGTACTCGTCGTAGGTCGTGACGTGCGCGCCCTCGACCATGACGGAGTAGCCCTCGGTGCCCTCGGTGTTCGTCTCGTCCTGGTACGCCCCCTCGAGCGGCACCCACTCGCCCTCTCCGTAGTATTCCAGCGGTATGGCCGGCAGCTCGGTGTTCACCCACCAGATCCTCGCCACCACGAGCCCTGCCGCCACCAGGGCAAGCAGCAGGCAGACCAGCCTCCGTACACGCGGGGCGCTCATCGCTGGCCTCCGCTCGGACGCATCTTGCCCACGTCCATGTGGTAGGTCGCGTCGCACACGCCCGAGAGGAAGTCGGGGTCGTGGCTCGAGAGCAGGACCGCAGCGCCACGGTCCCTCTCCTCGCCGATGATGCCGGCGAGCCTGCCCCTGCTCTCCTCGTCCAGAGCGTTGGTCGGCTCGTCGAGGACGAGGAGGTCGGGTGCCTCCATGATCGCCATCGCGATGCCGAGCTTCTGCCGCATGCCGAGCGAGTACTTNCCCACGCGCCGNNGNTCGTCCGGCAGGAGCCCCACGCGCTCGACCGCCCTCCTGAGGTCGCCCTCGCCCGTGACGCCCTTGATCGACGCGAGCATCCTCAGGTTCTCCATGGCCGGGTAGAAGTCGAGGAGCGCGGGGGCCTCTATCAGGAGCCCCACGCTCTCCGGGAAGGAGGCGTCCGCCCAGAGGTGCCTGCCCCCCACCTCCACCTCTCCCTCGCTGGGCCGCACTAGCCCGCACACGACGCGCATGGCCATGGTCTTNCCNGANCCGTTGCGGCCCTCGAGGCCCACGACCTGCCCGCGGTCGACCGAGAAGCTCACGTGGGAGAGCACCGTGTCGTGGCGGATCGTCTTGCTTACGTCGCGTACGTCGAGATAGCTCATTTCAAAGCGCCTCCAAAGAGAATGGCATGATGGGCGAGAAGAGCCCCGCAGACGATGCTGGCAACGCCTAGGGCGCCGGCAATCGCGATCCCCAGGCTGGGATCGATCCCGGCCTGGGTCAGGCCACGCTGGACCTCGACCTGATACGGGACGACGAAGACCAAGCTCCTCGCGACGCTCATGAGGTTGCCCGGAATCAGCGGCGTCATCACGTACAGCGACCCCGCGAACTGGGCGGCAACCACGACGAACGAGAGGCGGGCGTCGACGGCCAGGGAAAGCAGCAGCTGGGCCAGGGAGACGGCACAGGACACGAGCGGCACCTCCCAGACGAGCGCGACCATGTCGTACGGCGGCAGGGCCAGCGTCTCGTGGGCGAAGCCGGCGACGTCAGGAAGCGCGTCGGACGCGACCAGGCCCAGGCCCGCGTGTCCGGACAGCGCGAACAGGGCGCAGGGTGCCGCGACGCAGAGCCAGACGGCAACGCAGCCGAGCAGGGCCACGGTGCACTTACCAAGCCAGTAGGACGTCCTGTCTCCGCAGGCGACGAGCGCGGCGTCACCGCCGCGCACCTCGGCGACCAGCAGCACCCAGACGGACGGAAGCAGCACGAGTGCGAGCCACCCAAACGGTATCCGTAGCGTATGCTGGACCTCGACCACCCCCGAGGAGGGGGTGGGCTGGGACACCCCCGCCATGACGAACGCGACGTAGTCCGCCAGTGTGGGCTGGTAGTCGTACGCAACGAAGTACCGCGACCTCAGGAAGAGCTCGACGCACAGCCCAGCACTGACGACTGCACCGATGACGCATACGACGACCAGCGACAGACGCAGCGACCGCGCCTCGTAGCGTGCCACCCGCAACGATGGGAGCCGTCTACGCATCTCTCGCCGTCCCCCTCGGGCCGAGCTCGTAGCGACCGAGCAGCACCGAGCCCAGACCAAGCAGGAGCACGGCCATCCCCACGAACATGGCGACGCCCGTAGCGAGTGGGTAGGCGCAAGAGAACGTGGTCTGGGCCACGACGAGCGGGTCGACGCGATATGCCATGAGCCACGAGCCGGGCAGCGGGACGAGGGAGGCCCAGGCGGAGGCCGCCAGGAGGACGACGGACAGGGCGATCGCAGGCAGGTACCCGACGACGAGGGTGCACACCAGCTGCCACAGCGCCAGGGCCACCGCCCCGGCCGCCGTGAGACCCACGAACGCCATCACCCCGCCCGCAGGGATGGCGCTTGCAAAGAAGCCAGAGGTGAGGGTAGCGCTCGAGGCGGCGCCCAGCCCGGGCGTGCCGCCCATGACCAGCACCGCCACGGACATCCCCACGTACAGCGCCGCGAGGACCCTTATCCCGCGGAGACACGAAGCAAGGGCGACCATGAGCCAGTACTTGGCGCGGCTGCCAATCTGGACGCACACGCCCAGCCCGTATCCCCTCGTCATCTCCCTCCCGGGGCGCGATGCCGCAAGGACGACGAGAAACCATGGCATCATCCACTCGAAGGTGAGCGATATCGGGTTACCCTGCATGAGCCACAGAAGACCATCGCCCACACTGACCGAGCCCATGCCCATCCCCATGAGGGACATCTGCACATAGAGGGAGCACGACGAGAGGGCGCCAAGCGCAATGCCCCCCAGCGCGAGAGGGTCGACGACGCCGCCGCTCGCCTCCAGCAGCAGGCCGAGCCGCGAGCCGTCCCTCTCGGTCATAGCACGTCCCTTTTCAGCGCGAGGGCGGGGACGAGCACCGAGGCGAGCGCCAGGATGGCGATCGCGAGGAGGAGCGCCTGGGTGGCGTCGGGGGACGACCTCACCCCCACGACCGAGAACAGGTTGAGCGACGGCAGCGCGGACCGGCCGGCGTCCGATCCTACCGCCATGGAGAGGTACGTCTGCGCCTGCCTACCGACGAACGCGAGCACGTGGAGGGAAAGGTAGGCCGCGACCATCGTCTCCACGAACGATCTGTCCAAGGTCGAGACGGCGCATACCGTCGTCCCCCAGAGGCCCGCGACAAGGGCGACGATGGCCGTCCACGCGACGCAGTAGGCCCATGGGGCGCAGTAGAACAGCGATGACAGGGGTGCGTCACACCAGACCCCGAGGTACAGCACGTCGCTTATCCAGTTGGGGGCCGCCGGGGCGATGCACGCGCACATCACCAGGTTCGCGACGAGGGGGACCGCCACGCTCAGGGCAGCGGCAACGAAGGCGGCGAGGGCCTTCGCAACATAGCACGAGCGCCGGGACGCCCGCGACGCCTCCTGCGCGAGCACGCCGCTACGCAGCTCGGCGTTCCAGGCCCATGCGTAGGGGATGGCCGCAATAAGGGGCCAGACGAGCAGAAAGACCCCCGTGAACACGTCCGTGACCTGCACGGGGAGCCAGAAGGAGAAGCAGGTAGCCACGGAATAGCCCGGGTCGGTCGTGTTCCAGTACTGGAGCGACAGCGCGAGGGTGTTGCCGAAGACCTCCTCGGAATGAACCGCCGAAAGGCAAGCCAACAACATGCCCCCGGCCATCACGCCCCAGAACCAGGGGTTCCTCCTCCCGACCGCCTTCCGGAGCTCGGTCCCGAGCATCCTCCGAAAGCTACTCACCCGACGTCACCCCCTCTGGGGCCGTCGTGGCCGCACCGAGCTCGACCACCGGCGCCCCGTCCGACCAGCCCGTGAAGAGCACGACCTGGTAGCTCAGGTCGGTGGCGGGAGTGGTCGCGACAATCAGGCGCGTACCCTGCGCCCCCTCCCAGTATGTGTTCAACGAGTAACCGACCCTGGCAGTGACGGACTCGCCGGGCGCCGGCCACGTGTAGCTCTCCGCCTTCCCAGCACCGTAGACCAGCCCGGCCACGCCGGGGGCGGAGAAGTACGACGGGTACTGGGTGGTCCCGTCGATGTCGAGCTCGAACATCGACAGGTTGAGCGACGGCGCGCCATTCTCCGCCACGACGCTGTCCCTGCANNTCGCGTCCACGTTCTCTATCCTGACGTCGAGGACGACGGTCTCACCCGAAGCATCCGACGGCCAGAACCCGTCGTCCTGGAAGCCGGCGGCCTCCGGCGACGTGTACACGACCGGGTCGGACACGGTGAGGCGCATCGTGCCAGTCCAGTCCCAGCCCTTGGCGAAGTCCCAGAAGTCCCACTGCTCCTGCCCCTTCGCGTCCCTCTCCCGCTCCTCCCCGACCAGGTCGAACGGGACGTTCGCCTGGTACGTCGCGGACGGGTCGGACTTGGTGTCCTGGGGCGCGTCCTCCTTCTGGCCGAAGGACGAGAGCCAGGGCACGCCGTAGACCCCGGCCAGGACGAGGGCGCAGGCCACGATGGCCACTCTCGCCGGGGTGACAATCCGATGGTGCATGTCTCCTCCTNANGAGTGCGTGACGGNGGCANCNNGCCAGGGCCCACGCCCGGGCAGGTTGCGAGAAGCTAGGAAGCCGGGCATGGGGGACTGGGGAGACTAGTTCAGCGAGGGATTGCTCTCGTTCGAGTCGGGGCTCCACATTCCTGAGACCGAGCCGCTACCGCAATCCGACATCGAGGTGAGGCGCGCCCAGCTGCCACCGTTCTCGTAGACGTAGTTGTGGATGGAGAAATGACCCGTATAGTATGCAACGGCAACCCCGCCACGCGTGCGGTTTACCCAGCCCCCGCTCGAATACGTTGAGCCATCGATATAGAAGTTCATATGGTTAAGACCAAGGCTAGAAACCCTGAGGTAGCAGACCGAAGACGTATCCTTTTCTCGCGGGTTGGTCCCCTGGGTCGCCCCATCTCCCGAGAAGTAAAAACTATAAGTAGTGTTTGCTACATTGTTTGCCAGAGCCGGCGTGGCCGGTGCCACGGCGAGCACGGCAAGCGCCAAGCCGCAAACAAGGCCCAAGAGATGTGCCTTTGACCCATGCTGTTTTGTATTCTTCATTGCATTACCTCCCTTCTCTTGTCGGCCAATCATCGACCTATAACTACCTTAGGCATCTCGTTGTTAGACTATGTTAATGTTTATGGACGGTGCCTATAAACTTGCAAACGGTTATGTAACCTGTTTATTTCCTGCTTGAATTCTCAGACCAAGTGCAACGTCTTTGAGCAGTGGACTTCCTGGGGCGTCCTGAATCCGAGGCACTTGCGGGGCCCACGGTTCAGGGCATCATACACCGCCCGCACGTCCTCGTCGGGCACCGTGGAGAAGTCCGTCCCCTTCGGGAAGTACTCTCGGACGAGGCCGTTGGCGTTCTCGTTGGTCCCGCGCTCCCACGGATGGCGTGGTCGGCAGAGGTAGAACTCAACGCCCAGCTCGGCGGTGACGCAGGCATGTCGGGCGAACTCCTTTCCCCTGTCCGGGGTCACGCTTCGCAGGGGTTGGCCGCGAAGGGACTCCGTCTCCACCCTCGCGACCTCCTCCGCCCCGTGGGCCGACGCCTTGCCGCCGGCCAGGAACCTGCTCCGCCTGTCCACGAGGGTGACCAGGCAGGGACCGGAGCCCCTGCCGACGACGGTGTCCGCCTCCCAGTCGCCCAGGCGGGACCTGGCGTCCGCCTCGGGCGGACGCTCGGAGAGCTCGTGGGCCACGACGATCTTCCCGCGACGCTCCTCCTCCCCGGACCTGCGCCTACGCTTCCCGTGGTGGCGCAGCCTACCCGCCAGCCCCGCCTCCCTCGGGCGAGCTCGGGGGTGTCCGGGTCACGGCGGGCGATCGCACGGTAGATGGTCGCGCGCGAGACGGCGGGGCGGCCAAGCTCGAGGGCGACCCTGCCCGCCACCTGCTCGGGAGACCAACGCTCGTCAAGGATCTTCCTCTGCACGAGGGATCGCAGGGAGGGTTCGGACAACAGCCGCGGGCGCCTGCAGGCGAGCCGCCTCTCCTCGGAGAGCCGCTGCGCGGCCGAGGCACGGTAGGACCTCGCGCAGGAGTTGCGGGCCAGCTCGCGCGACACCGTCGACTTGCTCCTCCCGATCCGTCGGGCGACCTCCCCGACGGACACGCCGAGGTGGCGGAGGACCATCACGTCCTCACGCTCGCTTAGGCTAAGATGGCCGTGCTGGGCCATGGCTGCCTCCTGATGATGCTGTCTTCGCAAACACCATCGTATCAGGACGCCATGGCCCTTCCTGTCTGCTGACCGTTGCACTAGCGCTGAGAATTCAAGGTGGTTAAAAACCGTACGATTGTATACTAGATTCGCTTGTCGTGGTCGCAGCAGTCCCACCTCCCGCGAGAGCAGCTGTCCCGTGCACGTCAACCTGCACGGTGGTCGAGAGCGTTTCTACGGGCGCAATGCAGAAGAGATTGCGCACGATGCTCACCNCCTCGCTACCGAGACCGCNCTGGTCCGTGCGATGCCTTCCTCCGGGCAATCTTTTGTGGTACTCCCATCTTGTCATTATGGAGGGCGCACGGGCGAGAGTAGGACACATCCCTGCTGCGAGGGCACCGTCGCTGCTCCTCATCCAACAGAGAGCAGTGGGACACCGCACAGTTATCAACAAAGGATACCTGCGTGNCCTGGGCNNTATGGCCAAATNCGCAGTCTCCGAATAGTAGATAATCCCAGCTAAACGCATCCACGACAAATGGAGTGACGTAGCCGTAATAAGAGAATAGATTAATTCTCAAAGCTAGCGACACCTGATTGGCAGGAGGTGAGCATAGTTCGGGCCATATGTCACAGCATGCTTCAATGAAGGCAGCACCCACATAAGACGGAGGTATCTGATGAAAAGAAAGTTCTTCCTGGTTGTGTCCTTCCTTTTGGTGGGNGCATTGTTCGNCTTTCCCACAACCGCACNCGCCATCGACTCGTCCAGCCTAGCAAGCGAGACGATTCTCCAAGATTCCTATGCNTCCCCCAGGCGAACCCCGATGCCGACCACCCGGACGTATCTGACGTCAGCGACCGCACGCAGCACGGCAACGGGAGGCTTTGCATACATTTACCTGAAAGTCAACGCAACCATCGATGCTCAGTACAATACGGTGATGCGCATTAACGGAGCTTGGGTATATCAAGCTGATGCAAGCAGAGCCTTCGACCACTGGCAAACCCTAAGCCTGAACTCGAATTACTCCGCCCATTCCATTCATGCGGCCGCAACGGGATACGTATACTTCGTCGGTGACTACGGGATGAAGGACAAATATTACCTAACCATCGACCACACTTGGGTACCCTAGGAAGGAGCGCGCGTTATGGATCCATACGTCGCCCTGATGACGCTCGCGTCAATCACCGAAGTGGTTGTCACCAAGCTGGCACTGCCCATTCTCGCATGCGTCGCCCTCATCAAGTACATCCGCAAGGGATAGCAGGATGGACGCGAAGAGTGTCGGGCAGACCATCGCCGAGCGCAGACACGGACTCGGAATCACCCAGGCCGAGCTCGCCGAGACTCTCGGCGTGACAAACAAGGCGGTCAGCCGATGGGAATGCGGGGCCGGGCTCCCCGACACCACCCTTCTCGAGCCTCTCGCGAAGACCCTTGGAATCGACGTTCGGATGCTCGTATGCGAGAACTTTCGTCCTCCCGCAACCCCCGATGAGCCTGCTCGAGAGGACCAACCGAAGGCTCACTGGACCGCTGCGAGAATCGCCCTCGTCATCACTATCGCGGTCGGGCTGCTGTATCTTGCCATGCTCCTCGCCTGGGAGGTCGTGAAGCCTCGGGGCTAGGCATGCCTCTTGCCTGCCGTTCATTGGTTGAGACCAAAATTGCTCATCGTATCTAGTAATTTTACTAGATACGATGAGCAAACCATAAACGTTGAGGTCAGGAGTGGCAACGAGTCGAGGCGGAGCGGCAGGGCAGCCTTCCTCGACGCCCATCCCGGGACGAAGCGCCTCTTGGTCGGCGGCAGGGCGGGGGCATGCTCGGTCGAGGACTTTCTCATGGGCAGGATCGAGCTCTTCTACCGATAAGAGCCACGGTCTAGCCTGACAACGGTTTCCAGAACACAAGACCAATCGCGGCGAGCCCGCAGCCGAAGAGGGCAAGCGCAACCGATGGTGGCGAGACTCCGCCCGTTGGGCTCAGCGCACAAGTAGCGCACAAACGAAAAAGCCAGGGACACTAAGCCCCTGGCCTGCAATTTCATGGTCGGGTTGACTGGATTCGAACCAGCGACCTCTCGGTCCCGAACCGAGCGCTCTACCAAGCTGAGCCACAACCCGTAGCAGACGGTACTTTAGCAGAAAAACGCATCCAAACCAACCGTCAACACTGCCTTTGACCACCATCCACGCTCAATATCCGCGGACTTGGCAATTCTTTGCGCCGCCGACTCGCTCTCGCATATGGCAAACGAGCACGCTCCCGAGCCCGTCACCTGNCCGGCAANCACNCCGTNCCTTGAGAGAAGCCACGTCTCCGCCTCCCCCACGGCCGGTGCGAGACGCTTGGCCGCGGGTGCGAGGTTGTTCGAGAGGTGGGCGGCCACACCTGAGACGCTGCCAGCACGCAGGGCCGCGCACAGGGACTCGTAGTCTGTGGCAACCGCGGGCTCGCGATCAAACTCCGCGTAGCACTCGCTCGTCACGCCGCCTTCGGTGCAGGGCATCACAAGAACGATGGGCACGCCCGCAAGCTCGGGAAAGGTCTCTGCCAGCGTGTCTCCTGCGCCCTTCATGAGACTCGGCACGGGATTGAGGAAGAATGCCACGTCGGCGCCCACGAGCCTGGCGGTCTCGACCACGCGCCTGTCAAGCGGATCGACCCCCCACCGCAGNGCGAGGGCACGNATCACGGCAGCCGCATCGGCAGACGACCCGCCCAGACCTGCCCGCTCAGGGATTCGATCAATGATGCTGATGCTCACGTCGGGAGAAACGCCGATGGCCTCCCCCAGCAGGTGCGCCGCCCTGTACGCCGTGGTCTTCTCGGCGGGAATCGCCAGCGCGGGCTCGTGTCGCACGACAAGTTCGTCGGCGTCCTCGATCACAAGGGTATCCGTCGGCTCGATGGGCAGCATGATGGAGTCCACGCGATGATAGCCGCGCACGTCCTTCTCGACATGAACGCCGAGGTGCACGTTGACCTTGCAGGGGGTAGTGACTACCTGACGGCCCGACATGAGAGAGTTGTGGGGCTAGTCATCAATACCGGAGAAGTCGAGCAGGCGCTCGCCGGTATTGGTGTCGTAGAGTTCGATGGTGCCCGTGAGAATGTCCACGTACTGGAAGGACTGNCGNGCGGTNCGNCCGCGNCGCTCCTCGACCTCGATGACGAAGAGGGAGGGGTGGGCGTTGACAAGCGTGCCCGTGCGCTCGACGATACGAGACCTGCCCATGTTTGCGCGCACCTTCAGACGCTGGCCCTGGAGCGCCATGAGCTCCTCGCGAATCTGGTCAACACGGTTGACGGGCGGAATCTCGTTTTCCATCAGTATCCTCCGACGCCNNTGCGGNCGAAAAAGACCTATTTCACCGAACAGCTATCCTACGCTCTGAAAATAACGCTAACAAGNNATNTNGCNCNACCGTCACGACAAGACCATGAGTCTACATGCGTCCGGGGTAGATACGCAACCGTCTCGTGGGACCGCGTGCTACACTGCCGTCTGACACACGACGGCAGGAGGCCTGCATGTACGAAACACGCGCGGAGAGGGTCCTCGCGAACCTTGGCGAGATGGGTCTTGGGCAGATTCTCATCTCCGATCCGATGTCCATCTTCTGGCTCACGGGCTACTATACCGAGCCGTACGAGCGCTTTCTCGCCCTGTACCTGGCCGCAGGACGCGACCCCGTCCTCTTCTGCAACCGGCTCTTCCCCGACGCCAGCGACAGCTGCGAGAACGTGTCGGTCTTCTCCGACGTCGATGACCCCGTGCCGCTGGTCTCGGCCGTCATCCGTCACGACGCGCCTCTCGGCGTGGACAAGGACCTTGCGGCCCGCTGGCTCGTGCCGCTCATGTCCGCAGGAGCCGCAAGCTCGTTCGTGCTCGGGTCTCGTGCCGTGGATGACGCCCGTTCGGTAAAGGACGCCCACGAGCAAGACCTCATGCGCACGGCCTCGACCACGAATGACCACGCCATGGCATGGCTCGTCGAGCAGGTGAGGCCAGGCGTGACCGAGGCGAGCATCGCCGAGCGCCTGCTGGCGGAGTATCGCTCCCTTGGTGCCGAGGGCCACTCCTTCTCGCCAATCGTGAGCTTTGGCGCAAACGCCGCAGACCCGCACCACTTCCCTGACGAGACGACGCTGCGCCCCGGAGATCCCGTGCTCTTTGATGTGGGCTGCAGGCAGGACTCGTACTGCTCCGACATGACGCGCACGTTCTTTACCGCCGAGCCCACCGAGCACCAGCGCCGCGTATACGAGACCGTGCGCACGGCCAACGAGGCGGCCGAGGCCCTCGTGCGACCTGGCGTCACGTTTGCCTCGATAGACCACGCCGCGCGCGACGTCATTGGCGCCGCAGGGTGGGGAGAGTACTTCACGCATCGGCTGGGACACCAGATTGGCCTTGTGGACCATGAGCCAGGCGACGTGTCGAGCGTTCACAACGAGCCCGTGCGTCCTGGGCAGGTCTTCTCCATCGAGCCTGGTATCTATCTGCCCGGTGACATCGGCGTACGCATCGAGGACCTCGTCATCGTNACANACGANGGCTGCGAGGTGCTCAACTCCTATCCCAAGGAGCTCACGGTCCTAGCCATGTGACGAACGGGGCCGCACCGGAGACGCTCCGATGCGGCCCTTGTCGGGCTAGTCCACGGGACACATGGAGAGTGCGGGCTCGTCAGCGACCACGACGCAGTCGCGGTGGAGCTGAAGAATGGATGCGGGGCATCTTGGGTCGATGTTACCGTAGACCATGTCGTACACAGCCTGCGCCTTTGCCGCGCCGCTCGCCAGGATGAGAATCATGCGTGCGTCCATGATGGTCTGGATGCCCATCGAGAAGGCCTGGCGCGGCACGTCCTCCTCCCTCTCGAAGAGACGGGAGTTGGCCTGAATGGTGCTCTCGGTGAGGTCCACGCAGTGCGTACCCTTGGCAAAGTGATCGTCGGGCTCGTTGAAGCCGATGTGGCCATTGACGCCGATACCAAGGAGCTGCAGGTCGGGATAGCCNGCGGCNGCNACCATCGCGTCATAGCCNGCNCACATCGCNTCGGNGTCCNCNGCNGTGCCNTCGGGCACGTGGGTNTTCTCGNGCTTGATGTTGATGTGATCGAAGAAGTTGTCGCGCATGAAGTAGTGGTAGCTCTGCGGGTTGTCGTCGGAGAGGCCGCGATACTCGTCGAGGTTGAACGANGANACGCTGGCAAAGTCCAGGTCGCCCTTCTCGTACCACTTGATGAGCTGCTTGTAGGTGCCCTGCGGCGTGGAGCCCGTAGCCAGGCCAAGGACCGTGGTGGGTTTGAGAATGACCTGTGCGGAAACGATGTTCGCGGCCTTGCGGCTCATGTCGTCGTAGTCTNTGGTGCGAACGATTCTCATGGTTTTCCTCCCTTGTTTGTCCGGGCTCCTCGCCCGACACTCCTACGCTGCTGCACGCGTGCCGCAGCCGAACCTCCTAACCCAGCTTCTTTGCCAGGTCATCCAGAGCATGAAAGCGATGCGATATCTTGTTCTTCTCGTCTAGCGTGAGTTCCGCCATGGTCTTGCCCGGAGTGTCATCGGGAAGGAACAGCGGGTCATAGCCAAACCCGCTGTCACCGCGACGCTCGAAGCCGATGCTTCCCTCGCAGTCACCGTTGCCACAGAGCACTTCCTCGCCATCGTCATCGCGACCCACGAAGACCACGCTCGAGTGGAAGCGTGCGGTGCGGTCCGTCTCGGACACGCCCTCCATGGCCCTCACGAGCTTGTCGTTGTTGGCATCGTCGTTGCCGTGCTCGCCGGCCCAGCGCGCCGAGAAGACCCCAGGCGCACCCTCGAGCGCGTCCACGCAAAGACCCGAGTCATCCGCAACCGCCATCCGCAGCCCCGTCTCGTCGAGCGCCGCACGTGCCTTGATGAGCGCATTCTCGGTGAAGGTATCGCCGTCTTCCACGGGGTCGGGAAAGTCTCCCAGCTCGCCGAGAGCAACGAAGCGCACGTCAGACATCACAGGAGAGAGAATTGCCTCTATCTCGATGACCTTGTGCGCATTACCCGTCGCAACGACAACCGTACTCTCGGGATCAAGCGTAGACATGTCCACCACTGCCATGCATCCCTCCGATTCTAGCCACGAAAGCCCGTGACCTGGTTCTGGATCTCTACAAGGCGTGCGATGCCGGCCTGTCCCATGTCGAGCAGGTCGTTGAGCTGCTCGCGGTCGAGAAGGGCGCGCTCGCCCGTACCTTGCACCTCCACGATGCCTCCCGTGTCGGTTCCCACGAGGTTCATGTCCACGTCTGCATGGGAGTCCTCGGGGTAGTCGAGATCGAGCAGAAGCTCGCCACCCACGACACCCATCGAGATGGCNGCCACCTGTCCCGTGAGCGGAAGGCGGTTGAGCTTGTTGGCCTCAACGCGGGCCATGAGAGCATCATGAAGCGCCACCCATGCACCTGTGATGGACGCGGTGCGCGTGCCACCGTCCGCCTGAATCACGTCGCAGTCAATGGTGACCGTGAGATCATCGATCTTGTCGAGGCGCGTGACGGCACGCATGCTTCGGCCGATGAGGCGCTCGATCTCCATCGACCGGCCCTTGCGGCCCTTGTATTCGCGCGGCGTACGGCGGCTGCCCGAGGCGGGAAGCATCGCGTACTCCGCAGTGACCCAACCGACATGGGTACCCTTGCGCCAGTTGGGCACACCCTCCTCGATCGTCGCCGAGCAGAGTACACGCGTGTCACCAAACTCGGCAAGACACGACCCGCTCGCGTTCTTCATCACGTGAGACGTGAGCTTNATGGGACGCATCTCNTNTGCCGCACGGTCATACGAACGCATGCCGTCTCCAATCGCTAGTGCCTACAAGGGTACCACGCCACGCTAAAAATGGCCATCTACCTGCTGTGATATAACAGTGCCCGACACAACGGCCAGCTTCGATGCTCCGCTGCGCCGATCCCTTACCATAGCGAATGATAGACACCTGCAGAAAAATGGGCCGAATGTACGACCGTCGCTCGCTGAACCCTCACATGAACCATAGCTTCCTGCCGTTTTGTCCTCGAAAAGGCCGGCTGCAGCCATGCCCGCCAAAGCCGACGTCCATTCGGCCCATTTTTCTGCAGGTTGTCTCGCTAAGACATGAAAAAGGGGTCTGGCATTGCCAGACCCCCGCGCTTCTTATGGTGGGCGATGACGGATTCGAACCGCCGGCCTTGTGCGTGTAAAGCACCTGCGCTAGCCACTGCGCCAATCGCCCGTCCTTGGCGAGTTTATCACAGGTGCGGGATATACTTAGCCGCATGAACACCACACTCAAATCCCTCGTCAAGCTTCTTGACGAGAAGGGCCTCGTAGCGGCCACGCGCAATATCAGCACTCAGAGCGCCGAGACACTCGTTTCGGGTGTGGACTGCGACTCTCGCGTTCCGTGTGCGGGTCACATCTTCGTCTGCAAGGGACAGGCGTTCAAGCCCCAGTACCTTTCCGTCGCGCTTGGAAAGGGTGCCATCGCCTACCTGTGCGACGTGGAGCACGCCGATGAGCTCGAGTCTGCCGCGCCAGGCGTACCTGCAATCGTGAGTTCTGATCTGCGGCCCGCCATGGCCTACGCCGCCGCCGAGGCCTTCGACCGGCCCGACCATGACGTCGAGGTTGTCGGCATCACGGGCACCAAGGGCAAGTCGACCGTGGCCTACATGCTTCGCGCCATTCTCGACGGCGAGGAGCCTTACGAACACACGGGAGTGCTCGGCAGCATCGAGACCTTTGACGGCATCGAGCGCGGAGAGAGCCATAACACCACGCCCGAGGCGCCTGACCTCTGGCGCCATCTCGCCAACGCACGAGACTCTGGCCTTGAATACATGACCATGGAAGTGGCGAGCCAAGGCCTGAAGTACGACCGCGTGCTCGGCCTTGACCTGGGTATCGCGTGCTTTCTCAACATCGGACGCGACCACATCTCGCCCGTCGAGCANCCCGACTTNGANGACTACTTCCAAAGCAAGCTCAAGATCTTCGACATGGCTAAGGTGGCTGTCGTCAACCTCGACACCGACCTTCTTGACCAGGTCATGGAACGTGCCGAGAGGTGCGAACGAGTAGTAACCTTTTCCGCCACCCGCCACGATGCCGACGTTTGGGCCAGCCGCGTGGAGTCGCTCTACGGGCTGGTGCAGTTCACGGCGCACACGCCCACCTGGACGGGACACGTGATCCTCGCCATGCCCGGACTCTTCAACGTTGACAACGCGCTCGCGGCCATCGCCATCGCCGANGTGCTCGGCNTCNAGCAGGANGACATCGTCATGCCCCTCTGCCAGGCCAAGGTGCCCGGCCGAATGGAGCTGCTCGCCACGCCTGACCGCAAAGTCACCGCGCTGGTTGACTACGCCCATAACAAGCTGTCGTACCAGCGCTTCTTTCCCTCTGTGAAAGAGGAGTTCCCCGGCTTTAGAATCGTGGCGGTCTTTGGCGCGCCTGGCGGCAAGGCGTATGAGCGTCGCGTCGAGTTGCCGCAGGAGGCCGCCAAGTGGGCCGACTACCTCATCTTCACCGAGGAGGATCCCGCAAACGACTCCGTCGAGGAAATCTGCCAACAGATGGCCGACGCCACCCCCGACAAAACGCCGCATGAGGTGATCGTCGACCGCGAGCAGGCCATTCGTCGCGCCGTGGAGATTGGCTACGGCTACAAGGAGAACGCGATTCTATGCCTTCTGGCCAAGGGCGACGAGATGCGCCAGCACGAGGGAAACGAGTTCGTGCCATGTCGCACGGACGGGGACATCTTCCAAGAGGCGATACGCGAGCACGGCGTAAGGCTTGGCTGAACGCCGAGATACCAAGCTGGTCTGAAAGAGCCCGAATGCTGCATCTTTCTGGCTTGGCGCGCAGAAAAGGGGCCGAGACTCACGTCTCGACCCCTCCGAGTCGGTTCTGTATGGCAGGAAGCTAGAAGTCGATGGCCTCGTCGTAGTAGCAGGCCTTGAGGATCTTCTCCATCTCCTCCTGGGAGACCGAGCGCGGGTTGGCGCCGGTGCAGGCATCGAGGAGCGCGTTCGCGGCGACGGTCGGGAGCTTCTCGAGGAACTCCTTCTCNTCNATGATGGAGNTGTCGGCCTTGANGCCGCCCTGGCCGTAGTACTTGATGCCCTGCGGGATGTTCAGCTTGTCGTTCATNTCGCGAATGAACTGGACGGTNTTGTCGACNAGCTGCTCGTNGGTCTCGCCGGGNAGGTGCAGGATCTCNCGNGCCACGTAGGCGTAGCGCTCGGCCGCACGGGAGTCCTTGGAGTTGAACTTGATGACGCGGCCGAGGTACATGGCNTTGGCGCAGCCGTGGATGATGTGACCGCCAGAGAACGCGGCACCGGTCTTGTGGGCCATGGAGTGCACGATGCCGAGAAGGCCCGACGAGAAGGCGATGCCGGCGATGCACTGCGCNTCNTGCATGTGCTGNCGNGCGATCTTGTCGCCCGTGTAGGAAAGGGGAAGCCACTCGGTGATCTCACGGATGCCATGCAGGGCGTTGGCATCGGTAAACATGGATGCCGCGACGGAGACGTAGGCCTCGTAGCAATGGGTCAGCGCATCCATGCCGGTGTGCGCGCAGAGCTTGGCAGGCATGGAGTAGGTGAGCTCAGGGTCGACGATGGCGACGTCGGGCGTAATCTCGAAGTCNGCNATCGGGAACTTGATGCCCTTCTCGTAGTCGGTGATGATCGAGAAGGCCGTGACCTCGGTCGCGGTACCCGAGGTGGAGGAGATGGCACAGAAGTGAGCCTTCTTGCGCAGCTCGGGCAGACCGAAGACCTTGCACATATCCTCGAAGGTGCACTCGGGGTACTCGTACTTGATCCACATGGCCTTGGCNGCGTCGATGGGCGAGCCNCCNCCGANGGCGANNATCCAGTCNGGNCCNAACTCGCTCATGAACTGAGCGCCCTTCATGACGGTCTCGACGGAGGGATCGGACTCCACGCCCTCGTAGAGCTTGACTTCCATGCCNGCNGACTCGAGGTCGGCCTGNANGTCCTGGAGGAAGCCGCCGCGGCGCATGGAGCTACCGCCGGAAACGATGACGGCCTTGGAGCCCTTGAGGTTCTTCACCTCGTGGCGAGCACCCTCGCCAAAGTACAGGTCACGCGGGTTGGTAAAACGTCCCATAATTACTCTCCTTCTCGTTGGCCNCCACCGATGGCGGCATTGTCAGGGGGAGGAATGTCCCCCTCGTGAGACCAAGGTGGGGGGTGACAAGAGCGTTTCTGCGAGAACGGGGGGTCCTGGCGCTCTTGCCCTCCCCATATCCAGTTCGTTACGATAGCAGAAGCATATTGGACATATTTCACTAATCGCATTAGCTAATCGCGGCCAGCTTGACGCCCCTTTTGCCCCCTGTCGTTTAGGGGCACTGGTCTGAGAAATCACGCCGGATTGGCTCGGGTCGCGAGAGGGTACGCGTTGCTTTTCTGGGCTTTAGGCCACTTGATGGCGTGATTGGTGGGCTGCGCGTAAGCTACCATANGCACGAGAGAGGAGGGCGCATGGCATTCGACCCCAAGCGAGAGGACTACCAGCGACTGGCGCTGCGCTTTGCGCACACGCTCGACGCCGGTGACCCTGCGTCTGCCACACACTCCTTCACCAGCTTTGGCCGTCGTTTCGCGCAGGATCGCGACTCCCTGCCGCAGTCCGATTCCGACCGCGCCTTCCATCTCGTCGTACAGGCCACCGACCTCCTCGACTACCAGCTGCCCTTCGCATCCGAAGATTCTGCCGCGATGCTCCTTTCTCGAGGGCGAGAGTGCCTCGAGGAGGCACTCAGCCTCGATCCCAACTGCCACGATGCGCGGCGCATGCTCTTCTCCCCCACCGAGGCTGCGTTCGATGCACGTCATCAGTTTCTGCATGAGCACGAGGATGAGGTCGGTGCAGCCTGCTCGGCTGCCGCAAAGACGGCCGCCGAGGACGCCGAGCCCGAGCGCGCCAAGCTTGCGGCCGATATTGCCATGCGTCCTTACCTGCGGTGGATTGCCTCCATGGCCGAAGTCTCCCTTGTCTGTGGCCGCAACCGCGAAACCATCAGCCTCTGCGAGAGGCTCTTCTCGCTCGACCCTCACGACGCCGCGGACGCACGCTTCACCCTNGCGCTGGCCTANGCAAAGCTCGAGGACGACCAGGGTCTTGATGCTCTCGTGACTCGCTATTCTCAGCTCTCGCCCTACCGCACGCCCGATGACGGGTGGGTGCTTCTCTCCCAGCTTTCTCTTGCCCACAAGCGAAACGACCTCAACGCAGCGCGGCAGATTCTGGGACGCCTCATAAAGATCTACCCCAACTGCGAGTACGTCCTTGTTCGCCAGAGCGAGCTGCCCGACGGTGCCTTCGCGCGCATCCTCGTGACGCCCTACAGCGAGGACGAGATGATTCTGGCCGTATCGGAGGCCACCGTCATTCTCCAGGAGGGCAACGACATGACGGGCCGTGGTGTGCTGGGCGCCTGGCTGGCCCGTGAGGTCACGGCGCTCAACCCCGAAGCCGCCGAGGCCGCGATGAGGGACATGCGGGATGCAAGGGAGGGCGGCTTCTGATGGACGCCCGCGAGGAGCTCGTTCAGAGGTGCGCCATTCGCAGGCGCGAGAAAATCGGTACGCTCTCGGATGAGGGATTTGCAGAGCTCGTGCTTGCCGTACGCAACGACCCGACGGCGTTTGTCGACACCCCTTCCGAGGAGGCGCTCGTGGCTCTTGCCACGGCGCTCGCCACATACGAGCAGAGCCTCGNCAATGACGACCTGCTCGATGACGATGAATACACTGCCACGCGCAAGCGCAGGCTGAGCGCCCTCGCAGACGCCTGCGATCGAGCGACATCCGTCGATTCCGGATGCGTGGACGCGCGACTCGTTTCGATCCTAGCCCACGACCTCGGACCCGATGATCTTCTTGCCCAGCTGCTCGAGCTAAGGGAGAAGGTGGATGCGCCCATCGTAGATGGCGACGCCTGGAGTGACGTGTTCTCGAGACCGAGCCTTCGACTTGATGCCGCCATCGTGCGCACCTGCCTCGATGGCTCTCGGTTTAAGATGACGCTCGACCGCGCGGAGAAGCTCATGGGCTCCGCACCGTCTGATGCGCTCGGGGCCCGCTACACCGCCGCCCTCGCGTATGCACGCCTGGAAGACGAGGCGGGCTTCGACGCGCTCGACGCACGCTTCGGACACAGGGGCAACACCTGGTCCAACCTTGCGCGTGCCGTCCTGCTCTATAAGCTCGGCCGCATGTCCGCTGCGCGACGGGCTCTGCGAGGCTACTGCGAGCTCTGCGCAGGAGCTGCGTACGCCCTGCTCAAACCTGAGTTCGTAGAGATCTACCTTCCCGATCGACCCACGGCCGCACCATCGAGCTTCGAGGAGGCCGTGCTGGCCGTCCACGAGTCCGAGCCGATCATCGCCGACGTGCCCGACTTCATCGCATGGGCGCAGNCGCAGCCNTGGCTCGAACAATCCGCCTCGCAGTTTGCCGATAAGAACGATTTCGACTGGTAGACGGGGCACCAGAGCTTGCGACACTGACACCAGGCTGCTTTGGTCTCCTAGGCCAGATTGCCGAGGGCCTTGCGCACCTGGCTCGCAATCGCGTCCGCGGACAGGCCGGCGCGGGTAATGAGGTTCTCGGGGTCATCGGCCTCAAAGTCGGAGTATGGCGCGGCAAGATGCAGGACGCGGGGACGGATGCGACGCGATGCGAGGCGCTCGGAGATGGCGCTGCCAAGACCGCCGGCGAGATAGTGCTCCTCGACGGTGACGACGAGGGTCTCTGGACCAATTTGGTCGATCGACGCCTCGTCAAGCGGCTCGATGGTGGCCATCTCGATGAGCTGGCAGGCAATACCCTCCCCATCGAGAACGCGCGTGGCGTGCATGGCGTTGAGCGTCACCCCGCCCGCGCAGACGAGAACCACGTCGGGGTCAGTGGCGGTCATAAGGACGCGAGCGCCGTCAAGCCCCGCGTCGCAGCCATCATCGTGCACGATGGAGCCGGCGGGAAGGCTTGGCATGCGCACATAGGCGGGCCGCGGCCGGGCGATAAGCTCTCGCAGGCAGCACCAGAACTCCGCGTTGTCTGAAGGACAGGCAACCGTCACCCCCTGCACCGTACGCATGAGTGCGACATCGTTGAGAGACAGGTGCGTCGATCCGAGAATGCCCGAGCCATAGCCCCCCGCAATGCCGACGAGAACCACGGGTGCGCCCATCGAGCCCAGACAAACGCGAATCTGGTCGAAGCAGCGCGAGGTGATGAAACTCGCATATGCGGGGGCCACCACGGCGTAGCCTTCGTTAGCCAGAGCCGCCGCAATGGTGACCTGGCTCTGCTCGGCAATTCCGCATTGAACGATGCCCTTGGGAAGGAGCTCCCTCATGCGATCGAGAGAAAGACGCCTGCCATAGTCGGAGACCACGCAGGTGAGAAGTGGGCTCGACTGCGCGGCCTCGCCCATCGCAAGCCCGAACACCTCCCTGGGATCAAGATTGCAGAGGCGGCCGGCACGCTCGGGGTCACAATAGTAGTTAGCCACGCTCGATCGCCTCTCGCTCTACCGTGAGCTCCGCCGTGACCAGCGAGCGCTGCTCGTCGTCCAGAAGGATGTCGTGCCACTCAACGCGATTTTCACCTGCGGCGACACCCTTGCTTTTGACGGTACGCGCGAGGATGGCGCGCGGCCTTGTCCCCACGCGCGCAAGGGCCCCGCGAAGGGCGATCACATCGTGGCCGTCAACCGTCTCGGTATCGAAGCCGAACGAGGCGAAGGTCTCATTCAGAGATCCCGCGTCGAGCACCTCGGAGGTCAAAGCATCAAGCTGCAGACCGTTTACGTCGACGACGGCAACGAGGTTTGCGAGCTTGTTATGGCCGGCAAAGGCCACGGCCTCCCATACGGAGCCCTCGTTGCACTCCCCGTCCCCCATGAGACAGAAGACGCGCCCACCCAGCCCAGCGCGAACCTTTGCCAAGGCGATTCCGCACGAGTAGGCAAGCCCCATGCCAAGGCTTCCGCTGGTCATCTCGACACCGCGAGCCATATCGCGTCGCGGCTCCTTGAAGAGGGTCGCGCCAGGGCCGAAGAGCCCCCTCTCGAAGTCGTCGTCTGTGACGAGCCCAGCCTGGCGCAGCGCCGGATAGAGCGCGAGNGCGGCNTGNCCCTTGGAGAGCACGAAGCGATCACGGTCTGACGAGTCACCGCAGTCGGCAGCGTGATGCATCACGTCGTTGTACAGCACAGCCAGGATGTCTGCGCACGAGAGGCTTCCACCCAAGTGATAGGGATGGCTGACGTCGTCGAGAGCCCAACCTACCACGCTCTCGCGAATCTCGTGGGCGAAAAGCTGGAGCTCCGTTCGAGAGTGCTGCCGCGCACAATCCGTATACGCATGCGACGAGCGCGACTTCCTGTCTGGCGCCCCTTCGTTTTGGCGAAATTCCGTGAGAACTGGCTGGCCCTCCTTCATCCACGAGACGCTCCACTCCACCGGCACGCCCGACTCGAAGCAGATCAGCTGCTCAAGAGCAAGAAGGGGGTCGCCGACGGAACACCCGAGACAGTCGGCATGCGCGTCATCGGCCGCCACCGCGAAGTAGCGGACGCGCGAGCTCATGATCCTGCTCCCCGAACACCTCTCCACGGCGTCGAACGCAGACTCGTTCGTGTAGTCGGCGTCCTCGATGCCGGGGCAACCACCCATGTTGAGCCAGCCCTCATGACACAGGGTGGACTGCGAGCCGATGATACGGACGCGCTTGAGGAACAGGACGTCATCCCCCTCGTGAACCTTGAGCTCACGCGCAACTTCGGCGGGGGCAGCCATGACACGCTGTTCGATGACGCGCGTCACAAACTCCCTGTCCTGCGCCTTTAGGGATGCAGCAAACGAGAGCTTGCGGCTATCCGACGGACGGACGAGGTCTCTCTCGACGACGAAGGTTCCCTTGCCGTGTCTCTGGACGAGAAGTCCGTCGGTGGCAAGGCTGGCAATGGCACGCCGCACCGTGCCTCTCGCCACGCCATAGCGCTGCATGAGCTCATGCTCGGACGGAATGCGTGCACCTGGGTGCCACTCGTTCGAATCGATCTTCGCGCGAATCCGCGAGACGAGCTGCTCATAGAGGCGCCGGTCAGAGCCCCTGTCGATAGGACCGCCGCACGTCACCCTGGCGTCGATTCTAGGCCAAGAGCTTGTATCCGATGAGATGGTAGGCACTGCGACTGCCAATCTGTATACTACTTGTTCGCTACTAATGCTAGACAAGTAGTATACAAGCAATAGCTGATCGAGCGCCGCAAGAGCGGACTGCTCACGATTGCACCATGCAGCACGAGCCCGTCCGCCCTCCAGTCTCTATGGAGATGGGAGGGCGGACGGGCTCGTATCTTTGCTATACTACGCTACGCGTCCCCATCGTCTAGCGGTTAGGACATCGCCCTTTCAAGGCGACGACACGAGTTCGAGTCTCGTTGGGGGCACCATCACACGTTCGCGCCATTGGCTCCAGGATGCCTTGGTGCAAGCCATCAGCGGCGCAAGCCTGTACCGCACCTTGACGGGGTAACAAGAAGGGGGACGCCGAGACGTCCCCCAACCCAATTGGACGGCAGTCTCCTGCCGAGGAACAACTAGCTGATATAGCGCTTGAAGGCCTCGACCATGCCCTCACCCGTGGTCTGGGAAAGAACGTCGGCCACCGCAGCCCCGTCCATGAACATGCCCATCATGGCCTGGAGCACGGCCACCTGGTCCTCATCATGAGCGACGAGACCGAGATTGACGATGAGCTGCGTCTGCACGGGATGGTCCACCATGTCGGCCATGGCAGCAAACGGAACCGGCGCCTTCGTCTTGACGATCGCGATGTATGGCTTTGCGATGTTCTCTGGCTCCACGTGCGGGATTGCGACAGAAATCTTCTCAAACTCGAGGCCCGTGGGGTAGCTGGACTCGCGCTTGACGATGGCGTCGTACCAGGAGTCGTTGAGATAGCCCTGCGGCGCGAGCCTCTCGCCGAGCTTCTTGAAGAAGTCACGGTAATCGTCTGCCTCGAAGTCAAAGAAGACGAGCTCAGGCTTGAGCAGAGACGTATCGACCTGTGCCATGTTTTCCCCTCTCTATGCGAGCGGCTTGGCGCCGTTCGCAAAAACCTTGATGACAGATGTAAAGTCCCCAAGCAGGCGCTCATAGGCCACGGTGGTCATATCGTGCCAGTACACCACCGCGTCGGAAGACCTAGCCTCTCTGTCCTCCACCATGGCGCGCACGGCCTCACCAGCAAACTTGACGCCATACGTGTAGTAGTTGATCTTACGAATGCCAGCGTCGATGGCCTTGTGGTAGTCGCTATCCGAGACGCCTGAACCGCCATGCATGACGAGCGGGGTGTTCGCACGGCTGCGAATCTGCGAGAGAACATCAAAGTTGAGGTGCGGCTCACCCTTGTAGATGCCGTGCACGGTTCCAAACGAGCAGGCCAGGATATCGAGACCCGTCTCGTTGATGAAGTCTCGCGCCTGGTCGGGATTGGTATAGGTGGCACCAGACTCCTCGGCCGTACCGCCCTCGTCGCGNGCNCCGGCCTCGCGNGAGCCCATCGANCCGAGCTCGCACTCGAGACCCGCGTCAAAGCTCGCACACATGTCCGCAGCTCGCTGCGAGTTGGCAACGTTCTCCTCATACGGAAGGTACGACCCATCAAACATGGCTCCGGTAAAGCCAATCTCGAGAGCGCGCCGCATGTATGAAAGGTGCTCACAGTGATCGAGGTGGACGCAGACCATGGCGCTCGANCGCTCCGCGAGCGTCACCAGCGTAGGTCCCATATAGTCGAGTGGGGCAAATGGGTCGTGACCCTCGGCGTGAGAGAGAATCACGGGATAGCCGGTCTGCTCGGCAGCGTCGAGCGCGGCACGGGCGGCCTCAAGGCTCGGCGTGTTGAACGATGCGATCGCCATGTTGTTCTGCTCGGCGATGGCGCAGATGTCACGAAGGTTGACAAGCATGTCTACTCCTCTTGAAAGTTTTAGCTCTACTCGACCTTGGCGGAAGCGGCGGCCGCTTCCTCAGCATCCTGCTCGTTAAGAGTGTGCTGGCCGTAACGGTGAAATACCGAGACAGCCTCTGCCACCTGAGCCTCGGTCATTTTCGCCATGGGTAGGCCGGTTGAGAGGGCAACGCTCACGGTCTTGGCGGCCTCCTCGAGGTACACGCAGGAGAAGAGTGCCTGGCGCAGGTCGCGCCCCACGGCAATGACGCCGTGATGCTTGAGAACGACCGCCAGCTGATTGCCGATGGATTCTACGGCATGCACGCCCATGGAAAGGGAGCCGGGNTCNCCNTAGGCGGCAACGTGNCAGGGNCCCTCGACNGCNTTGGCCATCGTCGAGAGGTTACAGGGAATCTCGTCCATCACGAGTCCGAGGCCGGTGGCATATGGCTGATGCGTATGGATGACGGCGTTNACCTTGGGCATNTTCTTGAGGATGTAGAGAAGCGCCTGCGTGTCCACTGACGCCTTACGCGTACCCTCTACGATGTTGCCGTCTAGGTCGACTACCAGCACGTCATTGGCAACCATGTCATCGTATATCATGCCCGAAGGCGTAACGAGCACGAGGCCGTCCTTCATGCGTGCGCTCACGTTGCCGCCAGACAGGGCGACAAGCCCATAGCGGTCNAGCTTNAGCGCNGCATNGAGAACCTCTTGCTTTTCCTTCTCGTACATGTGATTTCTCACTACTCCTCTTCGTGCGTGATCGTTGCACTTCTGTCCTCATGAGGCGTGACAGGCTCAGTTCCGACATCCATCTCATTTCCGCCGTCTCTCTCTGTAGCAGAGTCGGTGGAATCGGAGAGCCAACCCTCCTCATGCGTCGAACGTTGACGGCGTCTTTTCTGCCTCTTCTCGGCTCTCTGTCGCTCCTCGATAGCCTTGATCTGATCCGCATGGTCGATGTACTCCTGGTTGACGTTGCGCGCGCGGGCCTTGATCGAATCGGGGTGCACCNTNTATTCAAGGTNGCANAGGAAGTCAAAGAGNTCGCGGCTGTCGTTGAACATCTTGGTGGGCACCCAATAACGTCCCTTGGAGATGGAATGNTCGTTGACNCGAACGTAGGTCTTGCCCGAGCTGGGAAAAGGTCTCACGAGAAAGGTCTTGAGCTCAGAGATGACGTAGGTATTCTCGCGACCATATCCCGAGAACGTGATGGTGTCAGCGTCCTCGTCGACGATGACCCTCTCGGGGTTCGAGAGCGAGACGAACGTATTCCACACCTGATAGAAGCACACGATTCCCACGANNNCGGAAAGCNCGGGTCCGATGCCGACGTTTGCGACGGCCATCCAGATGCAGGCGACGAGAACGGCGGCGCAGAGCACACCGACGGCAGTGACCTCAATCTGGTAGAACGGCGGTTCGTACACGTAGGTCTTCTTCATTGCGCTCCTCANAGNNCCGGGGCCCGCACGCTTGGTGCAAGGCCCCGGTGCGTTACGTTTGGTTGCAAATCATTGGACGAACGAACTTATGCCTCTGCATTCTCGGCCGCGTGAAGGTTGGCGGCCTCCTTGAGGATGCGCTTACGGTTCCAGATTGCCATGACGATGGCAAGGGCAGCAATGGCAAGCATGCCGATTCCGTTGGCAAAGGTGCCGACGCGGGTGATGAGCCACGTCAGCGGGTTGGCGCCGTCGCAGATCGAGGAGATGGCCGTTGCGCCGGACATGTTGAACTGAACGTTCTGGGCGGCGGTGGTAATGAGGGGGCTGAGGTCCGTCGCGATATAGAGGCCGATGGTCAGGACGATGATGCCGATGATGATTCCACGGAAGCCGTTGTTGTGAACGACCGGGGTGATGAGGACAAACATCCAGGGGATGACGGCCAGGTCGGCGAAGGGCAGGACCTTGTTNCCAGGAAGGATGACGGCCAGGAAGATGCAGAGCGGGACGAGAACGAACGAGATCGCAAGGGTGACCGGGTGGCCAACGCCAACGGCGGAGTCGAGGCCGATGTAGATTTTGCCTCGGTTGGCAAAGTGCTTCTCAACAAAGTTAGAGGCAGCGTCAGAGATGGGGAGCAGGCCCTCCATCAGCAGTGCGGCCATCTTCGGGATGAGAACCAGAACGGCGCCGAGAGAAACCGCGAGCGTGAGGACCTTGGTGATTGAGGTCGCAAAGCTAGCGGGATCCCAGTAGGCGAGGCAGCCGATGACGAGACCGATCATGGTGCCGATAAGCATGGGCTCGCCAAAGACGCCGAACTTCTTCTGCAGCGTATCGGTGTTGATGTCGATGTCACGGAAGCCAGGGATCTTGTCGAAGATCCAGTTGAACAGCATGGCNATGGGGGCNTANGCNGNGGTGAAGCCGTGNGGCAGCGAGACGCCNGGCATGCTGAGNGACTCCTCNACCAGCGGGGCGGTGTAGTCGCCAAGAACCATGATGATGACCATGTTCAGGACGGCGGCAATAATTCCCCACATGAGGCTGTTGGTAACGATGGCGACGAGGGCGCCGGTGAANGCGAAGTGCCAGTAATCCCAGATGTCAACGTCAACGGTCTGAGTCGTGTTGGTGAGCAGCATGACGATGTTCACGGCAAGGCCCAGCGGGATGATGATGGCGCCGACAACCGAACCCATGGCAATGGCGGCNGCNGCNGGCCAGCCGACNTCNACNACCGTCAGCGANAGGCCGAANCGCTCGACCATCACCTGGACGGCAGGAGAGAGCGTCGTGCCAAGCAGTGAGTTGATGACAAGGTTCAGTCCGATGAAGCCGATGCCGACTGTGAGACCCGCGCGCAGCGACTTGCCGAAGCCGGCCCCAAAGCAGCAGCCAAGGATCGTAAGTACAATGGGCATCATGACCGAGACGCCTAGGCCAGAAATGAATGAGAAAAAGCCGAGAAAGGCATCCATTCCCTCTTCCTTTCTTTTGAATACGTATCAGGACTTTTGGTGTTTACGTCGTGCACCCCAGTGTGATAAGCAAGCACTCCGCGGTTAGTGCATGCCGCACGCTAGGAGAAGTACCGTGACGGGAAGTGCTATTCCTCTTCCATAAGCTTGAGAATCTGCTCGTTGGGAACCTCGACGCCTCGACCCATGAGATAGGGCACCCCGTTGATATAGGGGCAATGAAGCTCGGTCGGTGCGATGGACGTGGCAACGATAAAGTCGTAGTTGCGGGACTTCTCGGGGGCAGAGGCCAGAGGAACCTGGGTGATCTCGTACTTGCCCTTATAGCCATGCGAGTCGAGAAGCTCCTCGACCTTCTTCCGGGCAATGGTGGAGGTCACGATTCCCGAACCGCAGGAGAGCAGGATGTGCTTGATCTTACCGGCCATGACAAACCTACCTTTCTCGCACGATCAACCGTGCGCCCAATTGGTGTAAGTACAGTCTACTCGCCGATTACGATGACACGCACCTTGCGCGTGCGCTCCCGCGTGCGGTCGTAGTCGACGAAGAAGATGCTCGCGAGTCCGTTCATCTGGAGGTCCCCGCCCTCGACCTCGAGGGTCACGCTGCCGCCGACGAGGGTGGAGCGCAGGTGGGCGTCGCCGTTCCAGAGGGCGCGGCGGTCACCGCCGGGCAGGTAGGACGCGGCGTCTGGCCACGCCTCGACCTCCTCGAAGTGGCGCTCGCCGGGGTAGTTGTAGGTGACCCAGTCGCGCTGCTCGGGGAAGACCCTCTGGAGGCCGTTGCTGAGGTCGGCCTGGAGGAAGGTGTCGCCGTTCGGCTTGCGGTCGTGGTCGAACTCCTCGGTGAAGACCGCGCAGGTGGTGTGCTGGGAGATGACCGCGACGATGCCCTCGCCGACCCCGCTCTCGCGGACGACGTCTCGGACCTGCTGGGTGATGTCGAGGTAGGTGGGCTTCCCCTCGAGGGTGTCGACGACGACGCGCCCCTTGTGCACGGTCATGGCCTAGGCCTCCCTGGCGATGTCGGTGCGGGCGCGGTCGAGCGCCGCGAACATCTCGTCGAGGACCGCGAGCGGGTCGGCGGCGGCGACGATNCCGGAGGTGCCGCCGGTGGCGTCCCCGCCGTAGGCGATGGCGTCGTAGACGTCCCGGCCGGTGGAGATCCCGGCCGCCTGGAGGACCATCGTGGACGGCGAGACGGACTTGACCGCCTCGGTGCTCGCGCGGACGTAGTCCGCGCCCGCGACCCTGCCGGTGCCGATGAGGCTGGTCAGCTCGCAGGTCATGATGTCGGGGTGCAGCTCGGCGATGGCGCGGGCCTCCTCGACCGAGTCGGCGCAGACGACGGTGAGGATGCCGACCTCGCTCGCCCGGGCGATCGTCCTGGCCAGCTCGCCCACCGTCATGGGGTTCTCGGCGTGGTTGAGGAACGTGGCCCTGACGCCGGCCGCGGCGAGCGCCTCGGGGAGGACGTGCCCCATCCCGCGGCCCGGGCGCAGGCTCTCCATGGTCTGGGCGCAGGGAATGAGGTGCGGGCAGTTCCCGACGATCCAGGGGAGGTCGACGAGCTGGGCGGTGAACAGCGACTGGAGGCCGTACCTCTCGCAGAGCTCGTCGGTCTTCGCCGCGAGCCTACGGAGGTCCTCGCCGTACAGGTACGACTTGGGGTTGACGACGAAGAACGGCCGCCTGAGAACTATCTTCTCCATTTTGTCTTTCTCCCTCAAAGTTGTCTGTAAGCACATATACAACCATATGTTGTCACTGTGAATAAGATAGCACTTGTTCACTGAATAATGAACAACTTTGTGAAGAGGTGGGGAAATAGACGGTATGTTATGAGGGCTGAACGGCAGTACCCACCACTTCTTGGCCCGCTTTGAGCCATGTGAAGCTCTGGCCCGCTTTGAGCCATGTGAAGCTCCACTCGATGGGCGTCTCGTCGTCTAGGCGGATCACCTGCTCGAGCAGAAGCACGGGCGATGACTCCTCACAGCCGAGGTAGTCACCGTGCTCCTTTCCCGCCACGCGAGCCACATAACGCATGCGTGCCGACTTGATCTTTCGTCCAGCGCAGTGCTCCACGGCATCGAAGGCGGGCTCTTTGGTGAAGTCGACGTCGAAGAGTCCCGGGCACTCGCGCAGGCTGTTCCAGCCCTCCTGGCACATGATGGGCTCGCCATCGACGGTACGAACGCGCCTGAGGTACATGACCTGATCCCCGGGGCGCAACTCGAGCATCGAAACCACTTCGGGAGGAGCCGCCAGGCGCTGCTTGACAAGCACGTGCGTGACAAAGTCCTTGCCCTGCTCGTGGAGAGACGCGGCGAACGATATCGGGCGCTCGCCGGCGGGGTGTGAGATGCCCGCCTCTGCCACAAAGGTGCCAGATCCACGCACCTGAGTGAGTAGGCCCTCTTCTACCAGCGATTTTATGGCACGCCTAACGGTACCGCGGCTGAGGTCGAAGGAGTCCATGAGTTCGTGCTCAGAGGGAATGCGTCGCCCAGGCGTCCACTCGCGGGAGTAGACCTTCTCGCGGAGGATGTCGGAGAGCTGGACGTGCAGCGGTATGGACTCGGTCCGAGCGAAGGAGCTGGTAGACGGTTTTACAATGCTGCTTCGAGAAACCGTGGGCGTCGTGCCGTAGGTATCGATGAGATCAAGTCCCGAGAAAACGTCTGACATTATGACAGCTCCAGTGAGGTATGGGGCGACGTGCCCCCGCGGACGAGCGTACAGACCTGTTGTATACCAGTTGTACTAGACAACTGGTTTTTATTTTGTCAATTGCAGGGTACCATCAAAAAAATGTCAAGGAGACGCATGGTGGGGGCGGTGGGACTCGAACCCACAATCCTTTCGGTCGCGGATTTTAAGTCCGCTGCGTATGCCAATTCCGCCACGCCCCCATGTACCAATCCTATGTCAGCGAACGCAGCACCGGCTTCCAGACCACCGGAGAAGGCTGCCCCTGGAGGGTAAGCGCCGTCGTGATGGAGAGCCCAAAGAGCAGGTCGCTCTCGCTTACGATCAAACGAGAGAAGCCCGTCTGCGTCATGAGTTCTGACACGGCAATCGTACCACCGAGAATAACGGGTGCTCGCTTCTCCTGGAGGCCCGGAAGAGCGGCGCGCGCCTCCACCGTGAGGGACGCGAGACGACCCTCGAGGCCGACGACGTCATCCGCAGAGAGCGTGGCCAGATGAACACGGCTTGCATCGTAGGGTACCAGCTCGTCTCTGATGGCAACGAGGCTCGTCGCCGTACCACCTGTGACCACGAGTGCGGCAGGGGCTCCCTCGCCATCACAGCGCAGCCCGCCCTCCTCGATGGCGGGCGAGAAGAGCCGCGCCGCGAATGCGTGGGCCTCGGCGAGGTCGGCTTTCGACGGCGGATTCGTCCTTGAAAGGAAGAGCTCGGTAAGGCGCCTGCATCCCACGTTGGTGGACCGAACGAAGGTGAGGTCGAGAATGCCACCGCCGAGCGTCCCACAGGCGAGCTCGGTCGAACCACCGCCATTGTCGGCCACGAGGATGCGCTGGCCCGGAAAATCCTGCGCCACGCCAAGAAAGGTGAGCGCACCCTCGATCTCGCCAGGGATGACGAGCGGCTCGAGACCGAGGGAAGCGAGCGCCTGCCCCAAATCGGGCGAGTTCGATGCGTCACGGGCGGCGCTCGTGAGCGTGCATGCCACGACTTCCGCCCCGGCCTCGCGGGCGGACTCCACGTAAGCACCCGCACATGCAAAGACGCGCTCCATCGCCGCCTGGGCCAAGCGCCCGGTCTCGGCAACGCCCTCGCCGAGATCGCAGATGGTGGAGTTCTTTGCGAGACGCATGACGCGCGCACCCTCGACGTCGGCGACGGCNAGGCGNGCGGTGACGGTNCCGATGTCTATGACGGCGACGCGCCTCATGCGGACCCCTCCTGATAGGCGAAGATGAAGTCGAGCACGGTGATGTACCACGGGTCGGAGTTGGTGGACGTGTCATTTGATGACGAGCTGCTGTCAAGGCCATCGACCTTGACGCCCGTCTCGCCCTGCGTGACATAGCCGCGCTTGCGCGCCTCGTCCTCGATGCCCTCGCGAGTCTGAAGGCTGGTGAGTTCGTCCTGGAGGTCAGAGTTCTCCTGATCGATGTCGCTATAGCTGTTCTGGAGAATGCTGTTGGTGCGCCACGCCGAGTAGTACGTACGCGCTGGTGCGTAGAGCATGGCGACGATGACAAGGATGAGGCCGACCACGATGAGCGGGCGCTTGTGACTTTTCAGGCGTTCGCGACGCCGCTCACGGCGAGCGGTCGTATCGTCGGCTGCCTGCGTCGCGGTTGCGTGGGCGCGCTTTTCGTCCGCCTTCTTCGTGGCGGTGCTCGCAGCCTTCCTTGTGGGGTGGGTCGTGCTCATGCCAGCTTCGTTTCTTGGTCGTTTTGGCATTTCCGGCGCCCGCCACGCAGGGTACCGCTCTGACACAAGTTATACCAGATGAGCGACGTCAGGGAAACGCTACGTGCGCTTCTCCTCACCCTTAGCATGCGTCCACAGCTCATTTTGCTCGATAGTGGAAAGTTCGCGCACATCGCGGCCCTGCTCGCGAGCGAGCTCCTCCACACGCGCCCAGCGTCTGCGGAACTTGCGGTTGCTCGCGGCGAGCGCCCGCTCGGCATCCACCCCCTCGCGGCGAGCGACGTTGACGATGGCAAAGAGCATGTCGCCAAACTCAAGCTCGCGCTCTTTGGAGCCAGGGGCCTCTCTCTCGAACTCCTCGCGCTCCGATGCAACCTGCCTCCAGACGTCATCTACGCTCTCCCACTCAAAGCCCACCTTGGCAGCGCGTTTCGAGATCTTCTGACACTGCATGAGCGCGGGGAGGCTCTTGGGCACACTGTCGAGCAGGCCTTCGGGGCGCTTGCCCTCCTTGCCCTCGTCACGCTTCACGCCTTCCCAGATCGTCATGACCTCGTCGGAGTCCGATGCGGCGAGGTCGCCAAAGACGTGCGGATGACGGCGGACGAGCTTCTCGTTTATTCCTCGGACCACGTCGCAGATGTCGAAGGAGCCCTCGTCCGCGCCTATCTGCGCATGGAGGGCAATCTGTTCGAGCACGTCGCCAAGCTCTTCGGTGAGGTGGGCGTCATCACGCTGGTCGATGGCATCCACCGCCTCGTAGGTCTCCTCGACGAGGTCGCGCGCGATGGATTCATGCGTCTGCTCCATGTCCCACGGACAACCGTCAGGCTGACGCAGCCGCCACATGATGCGTACGAGCGTATCGAACTCGTCCTGACGTCCTGGCGCCTCCTTGCGGGAGCGAATCCGAGCATCCACGGTTGCGACCGGGTCGCAGATCCGTTCCGTCTCCCTTCCCCTGGCGTCGGTTACGACCGGCACAAGGCCGCTCCTCTCGCGCCGGGCAGGGTGGTCGGAACCAATGGCGGCGATGAGAGCGGCAGACACCATGGCCGCAGCCACCGGACCTGGATGTAGCACCTGGTCAGAGAGCATAACGGGACTTCGGGGAATGACATGGTAGCCATCGACGAAGACCATGCGCCTGTGATGGTCGCAGAGGTTCGCGAGCATGTCGCCCATCCACGCAAGACTGCGGCCGCAGGGACGCGGCTCGTCCTCGTCGGCACGCCAAAGCGGGGAGAGAACGTAGGCGGGAGTCTTGGGAAAAGCCTCGACAAGGGCATCGAGGTAGTCGGCGGCATCTCTGCGGATGCGTTTGGCCGACTTCTTGCGAGCCCAGTCGTTGGTGCCATAGGCCACGATGACGGCGGTGGGCGGGTGCTTGCGGAGCCGGTCCAGCCCCTCGAGCGTGGTGGCATCGAAGACATGACCCGCGACGGCCTGGTTGAGAAGGTCGAGACCAAGCGTCTGTGCGACGCGCACCGGATAGGCAAGCGACGGGCAGCCCACCACGAAGCCCTGAGCGATCGAGTCGCCAAGAACGAGAAGGTATCCGCGGCCGGGCGCAGGCTCGAGCGAACCACTGGCGGCAAGGTTGCCCACGGCGACCGACATGATGCACGGGAGGTAGATGCGGACCTCGACGAGCACGCGGGCGGGGTTTTCGAAAGTCACCTCGATGCGTCCGGTGGCGGCAGGCACGGTATAGGCGTTNCCNCCCACGACCACGAGGTCGATACCGTCGATCACGCCGTCGGCGGGATTACCGATGCTGCCCACGCCATCCATGACCGAACGGTAGAGAGGGTGGTCATGGTCAAGGGCGCGCACGACGCGGCAGTCGAAGGCGATGCGGTTGCCGTTGGTCATGAGATCGATGCACACGCCAGCCGTGGCCTCGGCGCGATGAGCGCGGCCCAGCCCCTGAAGCGTTTCGAGCTGAGACCTAGTAAAGCGCCTTGGCATGACAAGCCCGTCAGGGCAGCGAACAAGGTCTACTGCGCCACGGATGAAACCCTCGATGGGAGCGGTCGTCTCGGTGGTAGCCGCCGAGGTGGCCCTTGGCTCATGATCCATGCGGACGCTTGCCATTCTGCTGGCAATGCGGTCGGGAACGTGTGCCACTTAGCCTTCCATCTCCTCGGGATATCTGAAGCCCCAGTCATGACGCAGCTGGGTCATAAGGCTCATGACGTCGGCAGAGGTCTCCATCTGCGCAAGAGCGCTGGCATCGCCGGCGACGGCGGCCTCGAGGTCGGACATGACGTAGCCCAGGGCAAGCTCTCTCTGACCAGCGGTGACCTCCTCGACCTCGCCGCTCTCGGTCCAGACGATNCGNGCGCTGTCNGCACGCGGGTACTCCATGATCTCGATGTAGGCCTTGTCGGCGCTTATCATGGCNCGCTTGGGCTGCTTGGAGTGCATGGTGAGCGTGATGGACACCATCTGNCCCTCNNCGTTGCGCATGAGGATGCCGTCCATCTCATCAACGCCGGTAGGCGCGGGGTTCATGAGCGAGACCATCTCGCCAGGACAGCTCTCGAGGAAGAGGCGAGCCAGTGTGATGGAGTAGACGCCGATGTCGAGGAGCGCTCCTCCCGCAAGATTGCGATTGAAGAAACGATTTCTCATGTCGTAGTCCTTGTAGGACCCNAAGTTCTCCTGNACGAGGTTGACGGGNCCNAAGTCNCCCGCCNNGNCNCGNCGCACGAGCTCCTTGTAGAGCGGCATGTGCAGGATCGTGCAGGCGTCCATGAGCACGACGCCGTGAGCGGCGGCGATCTCGCATGCCTCGTCGAGCTCGTCGGAGTTGAGCGTGATCGCCTTCTCGCAGAGCACGTGCTTGCCCGCCGCAAGNGCCTTGCGCAGGTAGGTGATGTGCGTGTTGTGCGGCGTGGTGAGATAGACGGCGTCGATGTCAGGGCTGGCGATGAGCTCGTCGATGGAGTCGTAGACCCTGCCCACACCATACTTCTCGGCAAAGGCGATGGCCTTGTCCTGCGTGCGATTTGCCACGCCATCGATGATGCGCCCCTCGAGCGCAAGCGCCTGCGCCATCTGGTTGGCGATGATGCCGCAGCCGATGACGCCCCAGCGAAGCCGCGGGGCAGTTCCCGTGATAGCTACCTCTGACATGCCGTCTCCCCTCATCGAGCGACCGATACGATACTGATACCCATTCTACGGTCGGGGCTCTCGGGGTCGGTGCTCGAAAAGTCGTTCGCACGCGACGTTATGCATGTCGCAACGCTACGTGGGGATGGTTTTCTCGTCGCGATTGTCACGCAGGGACGGCTTTCTCGCCGAAACGTCGCGTGCGCGCAAATCTCGCGTCGCGCGACGAACCCTCACGACTCGTCCTCGCCGCCAAGCTCCTCGAGTACGCCGAGAACGGCTGGCATGATCTGCTCGTCCTTCTTGTGGAAGGGATATGCGAGCTTGTGGGTCTTGGGATAGTTGAGCGCNCCACGCCCCTTGAGCTTGAGCGCCACCTGCCGCGGAACGTCCACTCCCAGGTAGATGATTCGACCATTGGTAAGCGAGACGGACGTGCAACCCAGGCGCTGTCCGCGGATACGTACGCGGGCGCGGTCGAAGAGGTTGCGCCCGGCAAGCGGCAGGGCACCGAAGCTCTCCTCGGTCTCGCGCTGAAGCCTGTCCACGTCGGCGAGCTCGGTTGCGGCCGCAAGCCGTCGGTAGCAGAGCACGCGCCGNTCCACCTCGGGGATGTACTCCTCTGCCAGGAAGAAGTCGGCGGANAGGTTGATGGTGACCTCGGGTACCTCTATCTCGGCCGCCTCGCCGCGCGCCTCCGCAACCGCCTCGCCGAGCATCTGCGTGAAGAGGTCAAAGCCCACGCTCGAGAGGTTGCCGTGCTGCTCGGCGCCCACGAGCGAACCCGCACCGCGTATCTCGAGGTCGCGCATGGCNATCTTCATGCCGCTGCCGAGGTCCTGGTACTCGTTGATCGCCGTGAGGCGGTCGGTCGCCTCGGGCGTGAGNGGTGCCTCGCCGGGGAACATGAAGTAGGCGTACGCCTGGATGCGACCACGACCCACGCGACCCTTCAGCTGNTAGAGCTGNGCCANGCCCAGGCGCTGCGAGTCCTCGATGATGAGCGTGTTGGTGTGCGGGTTGTCAATGCCGCTCTCGATGATCGTGGTCGCGACGAGTACGTCGATCTCGTGCTCCGAGAACNGCAGCATGACGTCCTCGACCTCGCGCGCGCTCATCTGCCCGTGCGCCACGCCCACGCGCGCTTCGGGCGCGGCCTCCAGCACGCGGGCAACGGCGTCATCGATCGTGGTCACGCGGTTGGACACGTAATACACCTGCCCCTTGCGCGCCAGTTCGGCGCGAATGGCGTCGGAGACCACGTCGGGGTCCCACTCCCCCACCGTCACCTTGACCGCCAGACGTCCGGGCGGCGGCGTCATGATGAGGCTCAT